>ENA-ORUG01000530-ORUG01000530.1-human-gut-metagenome-genome-assembly--contig:-NODE-530-length-43796-cov-3.613269_pt1 | contig 43796 bp, 31 predicted proteins | sample MGYA00242079_ERZ509207 | MGnify/ENA primary metagenome ERZ509207 (study PRJEB26280, sample SAMEA2338780) | human gut metagenome | biome: human gut; feature: human-associated habitat; material: faeces...
GGGCGCTGGAAGATTGACGGGGGCTGCTCCTAGTACGAGAGGACCGGAGTGGACGCACCTCTGGTGTACCGGTTGTCACGCCAGTGGCATCGCCGGGTAGCTATGTGCGGAAGAGATAACCGCTGAAAGCATCTAAGCGGGAAACTTGCCTGAAGATAAGTCTTCCCGGAGGCTAGACCTCCCTGAAGAGTCGTTCGAGACCAGGACGTTGATAGGTCGGGTGTGTAAGCGTTGTGAGACGTTTAGCTAACCGATACTAATTGCTCGTGAGGCTTGATCCTATAACCGTGCTGCTTGAAGTTTGCAAGAAACGATCAAGTAGATGAAGAAAAGGATTGGAGCTCGAAAAGAAAAAGTGATTGCGAGCCCGAAGAGCTTTGCTTCTTAGCCAAAGAATTCGACGAGCTGACCGAAAGGATCAGTCAGTCAAAGCCTTTGCCTGGCGGCCATACCGAAGTGGTCCCACTCCTTCCCATTCCGAACAGGACAGTGAAACGCTTCAGGGCCGATGATAGTTGGTTGTATTTCCAGTGAAAGTAGGTCACTGCCAGGCTAAATCATTAAAGCGAACCCCCGTTGGAGTCTCTCCTTCGGGGGTTTCGTCATTTCTGCATTTGTACTCGGCCATCGGCTTGCCGCAGGTGTATCCTTTCGCCACCTTTTTTTACCAATCATCCGCGGAGATTTGGGAACATGTTGGAACTGCTTGAATATTTAGTGCTCGGTATCGGCGTGGGCACCGTCGGTGCGCTTCTCGGTTTAGGCGGCGGTTTTATTCTTGTTCCGATTTTCATGCTTTTCATGATTGCCCCGCACGGCAGCACCTTTACGACGGTGCAACAGGTGGTGGGAACCAGTCTTTTTGCTGTCTTCTGTAATGCCATTTCAGGTACATTTGCCTATATCAGACAGCGACGAATCCTGATGCGCGCGGCTGTTCCTTTTGCGCTGGCTACCTTGCCCGGTGCTTTTCTGGGTGGCTATCTTTCCGAGTGGTTTTCCGGGCCAGGCTTTTCACTTGCCTTCGGCATCCTGATGGTCTTCATCGGTTACATCATGTATTCGAAGTCCCGCGGCAAGGCTGCCAACAAAAGCGTGGAGGACTGGGATCCTGCGACGGCGCGTTTCAATATGCCGCTTGGCATTCTGTGTTCTTTCTTTGTCGGATTCTTGTCTTCCATCTTCGGTATCGGTGGCGGCATTGTTCATGTTCCCATGATGGTTTTCGTCCTTGGGTTCCCGCCGCAGATTGCGGTTGCGACATCCACCTTCGTGCTTTTCGTGAGCGCTGTTATGGGGGTTTCGAGTCACGCGCTGCTCGGGCACATTATCTGGGGACCGGCCTTGATGATTGGCGCCGGTGCTGTCATCGGTGCTCAACTTGGTGCCAAAATCGCCAAAAAGAGTAAACCGCGACTGCTTGTGGTTTTGCTTTCGATTTTGGTCTTTTTGATCGGTCTGCAGTTCATTTGGAAAGGATCCGTCGGACTCGGCTGGTTGTGACAATGCATAAGAAAAGAGTCGCTCCAACGGTCGGCTCTTTTCTTTTTGGGCTCCTTAGTCTGACGTACTCAAAGACTTCTTGGGCAAAAGCAAAGCGGCCAATCCGATCAGCGGCAGGAAGGAAATCACGATGAACACGCTCCGCAATCCCACAGCATCGGCTGCCGAGCCAAAAATCGCTGTCGCAATGCCGCCCATACCGAAACTCACACCGAAGAAAACTCCCGAGATCAAGCCGACATGCGTCGGTGCGGCATTAAGCGCACAGACGAGAATGGCGGAAAAGGCCGATGACATGATGAACGACACGGCCAGAGCCAAAAAGACGAATATCTGAAGTTCGACGTGTGGAATCATGAGCGTGAACGGTGCGGCGCCGAGTATCGAAAAAAGAATGACGGCACGGCTGCCGAAGCGATCTGTCAGCGGGCCGCCGGCGATTGTCCCGATAGCGCTCATCGCCAGAAAGCCGAAAAGCACGTATTGGCTGGCCGATATGGTCATGCCGAATGTGTCGATCAAATAGAACGTCAGATAGTTCTGTAGGCAGGCAATGTAGACTTGTTTGGAGAACATCAGCAAAAAGAGAACTACGAAGAGCACGGCAAGTGACCGACTGATCGAGCTTTGCACTGGATTTTGATGGACTTGTCGTGACTGCCGCTTTTGCCGGGCAGCTGCCAATGTGCCGACTCTCAGCATCACGATTGCAGCTAAGCCCGCGGCAATTCCAAACCAGGCAATGCTTGCCTGCCCGTAGGGAATCACAACGAAAGCGGCCGCGAGCGGCCCCAAAGCCATGCCGGCGTTTCCTCCGACCTGAAAGACCGATTGAGCCAATCCTTTGCGACCGCCGGATGCAAATTGAGCAATGCGTGTGGCTTCCGGATGGAACACGGCCGAACCGAATCCGAGAAAAGCTACGGCAAGAAGCATGGCTGCAAAAACGGATGCTTGTGATAAGGCCACCAGACCGACAAGCGTACTGCACATGCCGATGGCGAGCATGTACTTGGTCGGGTGTTTGTCTGTTGTGAGTCCGACCAAGGGCTGAAGCAGCGAGCTTGTGACCTGAATCACCAAAGTGATGAGTCCCACTTGCGTGAACGTCAGGCCGTGCGCGTCGCGCAGAATTGGCAGCGCAGCAGGAATTACCGATTGGATGCCATCGTTTAGGAAATGTCCGAGGCAGACCAAAAAGAGCAGACCGTAGGCGGTTTGCTCCGCTGTTTTTATTGGATGGTCGGCTTTTGTCAGACGTTGCGAGGGCATTTTGATTGTTCCAACACCGGTGTTATACGGCACACTCGGGCCGTGTTGTCATGGTTTTGTCATCTAAGCATAGCGATCTTGTCATTTACCGAGCGCACACTGCGCGCCGAGAATCCCTCGACAAAATCATATTCCTTCAAGACAACAACAAGCCATGGAACACTATTACATTGCCTTGCTGGTCTTTTTGGGCCTGCTGGCTGTTTTTGATCTATTCGTGGGCGTCAGCAACGACGCCGTTAACTTCCTCAATTCTGCTCTCGGGTGCCGCATCGCCTCGTTTAAAACGACGATGTTCGTTGCGAGCATCGGCGTGATGTTGGGCGCCACCTTTTCCTCGGGGATGATGGAAATTGCCCGCTCCGGCGTCTTCAATCCGCAAATGTTCACCTTCAACGAAATCATGGTGATTTTCTTTGCGGTTATGGTCACGGACATTATTCTGCTTGACACCTTCAATTCACTCGGTCTGCCGACTTCGACGACCGTGTCGATCGTGTTCGAATTGCTTGGCAGTGCGCTTGCCGCAGCTGCCTTTACGCTGCTGGCCGACGGCAAATCGCTGGCTGACGTGGCGGAATACATCAATAGCTCTCGGTCGCTCACGATCATTTCGGGCATCCTGATTTCGGTGGCGGTGGCATTCGTTGCCGGCACTGTCGTGCAATACATTGCCCGACTGATCTTCACGTTCAATTTCGAAAAAATGTATCGCCGTATCGGCGGCGTCTACGCGGGGCTGGCTATTACAGCTATTTTCTACTTCCTGGTCATGAAGGGCGCCAAGGGCGCGAGCTTCATGCGCCCCGAATGGATCGACTTCATGAGCAACAATACGCTGCCGATTGTGGCAACGCTCTTTGTGGTGCTCTCGATTGTCTTCCAGCTTCTGATTCTTGTTGCCAACGTTAACGACTTCAAGATCATCATTTTGGCCGGCACCTTTGCTCTGGCATTTGCTTTTGCCGGCAACGACCTTGTCAACTTCGTGGGCGTGCCGCTTGCTGCTCTGGACTCCTACAACGAGTGGGTTGCTTCCGGTGCCGCTGCGGACACCTTCACGATGGAAGGACTGCTTAAGCCTACGGTTGCCAACACATTCCTGCTGCTGTTGGCAGGCCTTGTGATGGTGCTCACGCTGTGGTTCTCCAAGAAAGCCCAGATTGTGATTCAAACCTCAATCAATCTGTCTTCGAGCAATTCCGGGGAACACGAACAGTTCGGCAGTTCTCTGCCCGGCCGCATGATCGTGCGCGCCAGCATGGGCTTTGGCCGGCTTGTGAATCAATTCATTCCCATGGGTGTCAAAAAGGGTATCGACAGCCGTTTTGAGCCCAAGAAGTTACAACATGGCGAAACACCGCTGCCTTTTGACTATGTTCGCGCCTCGATCAACCTGGTCGTAAGTGCCGTCTTGATTGCTTCTGCGACAAGCCTGAAGCTTCCGTTGTCGACGACGTACGTGACCTTTATGGTTGCGATGGGCTCGAGCTTTGCCGACGGCGCCTGGGATCGTGAAACCGCCGTTTATCGTATCTCGGGTGTGTTGACCGTGATCAGCGGCTGGTTTATCACGGCGCTTTGCGCTTCGACTATGGCTGCAGTCGTTTGCTGGCTGACGCTCTGGGGCGAGGGCATTGCGGCCTTGATCTTTGCCGTGGGTTCCGTGTTCCTGCTCGTACGATCCAACCTTAAGGCCAAGCTCGATACGGTGGATATGCGTGCCGATCTTGATACGCGTTATGACGCTCATAAGATGCAGCAACTTGTTGAAGAGCGCACGGAAGTCAACTTTGAAAAGACGGTTGCCGTCTTCGGAGAACTGGTTGATAAGTTCCTGGCTGACAAAGAGTCCGATCTGCGGCAGATCAAGACGGACAGCAACGAGTTGTTCGACAAGATGAGCGCGGATCGCGGCCTCTACTATCGTATGGCCAACTCAAGTTTCAAGCCTACCAACAAGGACTTTGACGCACGCTATTGCTACTACCGCATATCGACCAATATGCGCGAAGTCGGTCGTTCGCTGCAATCTCTGGCAAAACTTGCGACCGATCACGTCGCCAACCGCCATCGTATTTACCAGGGGGAACTGAAGAGCGAACTGCAAAATCTGGCGCAGTATCTCAAGCAGATCTCGACCGGAGAAGGCGGCAAGCTGAATTTGCGCAATGTCATGCTGCATGCCGATGAGGCGAGCAACCGTATCGATGCGCTGCAGGCTGAACTTCTGCGTCGCATTCCGGATGATAAGTTGTCGGTACGCGGCTGTGAGCTCTACCTGAATTTCCTCGTGTTTGCACGAGAGTTCATCAACCGCTGCTCCATTGTTGCGGTGCTGTCGGGGCAGTTGGATGAGATAGCACAACGACAACAGTAAAGGCAAAGACAGCTGCTGCTGGCTTTGATAACGAAAAGCGTCGATCTTCGAATCGGCGCTTTTTTGCTGAGTGCGCCAGAGCTACCTCTGTATCGCAAAAGTTCGTTATGTTTTGGGGTGGCGGAGAAGTCGCATCAGTGTTTTATATGATGCTACGAGAAAACCCGCATTTATTGAAATAAATTTTCAAAATCAAGTTTTCAAAAACAAAAAAACGCGACACCGAAGTGACGCGCTCTTTTCTTTCTGCAACCCTCTAAAAGAAGAGGTGGCTCCCCGAGTTGGGCTCGAACCAACGACCCACGGATTAACAGTCCGTTGCTCTACCGACTGAGCTATCGGGGAATGCAGAACCGGAACTATATAGGTGTTTTTAGATTTTGGCAAGTCTTTTTCGAAGAAAATTTGCTCTTTGCTTCACCTTCAAGCAAAAACCATGCTTGATTTGGATGTAAGTCCATGAATTTTAAAGACTTATAACGGCAATTCAAACTAAATGCTTTTTTTGAAAAAAAGCCGCCGCCTGGCAAGCTAGGCGACGGCGGGAAGGCAAATCAACCTGCTGAAGCGGTTTTAGAGCACTTCGGCAATGGATTTGGCGACGTATTCCACATTGCGGGTGTTGAGTCCGCAGATGCAGATGCGGCCGTTTTTAACGGCATAAATGCCGTAGTCGGCGGCCAGTTTTTCAACTTGTTCGGGAGTCAATCCTGTAAAGGAGAACATGCCGGCCTGGCGCGTCACGAAGCTGAAGTCGCGCTTGGCGCCGAGACGAGCCATTTCATCGGCCAAAGCCTTACGCATCGAGCGGATGCGTTCACGCATGCCGCCGAGTTCTTGCTTCCAGTGAGCGTATTTTTGCGGATCGGAAAGCACGCGTTCAACAATGTAGGCGCCGTGAGCAGGCGGGTTGGAGTAATTGCAGCGCACCACGGCCTTTAGCTGCGTCATGACGATGTCGGCTTCGGTCTTGCTCTGGCAGACGACTGTCAAAGCGCCGATGCGTTCGTTGTAGAGGTTAAACGACTTGGAGAACGACGTGGCGACCAGGAAGCTCATGCCGGAGGCGGCAAACATGCGAATGGCGGTGGCGTCTTCGTCCAGACCGTTGCGGAAGCCCTGATAGGCCATGTCAAGGAAGGGGGTAAGGCCACCCTTTTGGCAGATCTCGATGACGACCTTCCACTGTTCTTCGTTGAGATCGTAGCCGGTCGGGTTGTGGCAGCAGGAGTGCAACACAACGAGAGTCTTGGCAGGCAATGCCTTGAGGTCCTCGACCATGGCATCGAAATTGAGGCTGTTGGTGGAGGCGTCGTAGTAGCGATAGGGCTTGATTTCGTAGCCAGCCATGCCGAGGATGGCATTGTGATTGCCCCAGGTGGGCAATGACGTGGAAGCAACACGTTCACCGCAGATGTGGAACATGAAGTCCATGCCGACCTTCAGTGCGCCCGTGCCGCCCAGAGTCTGGATCGTGGCGGCGCGCCCCGACAGAACGATCTCGCTGTCGGCACCGAAGACCATCTGCTGAACATGTGCGCCGTAGCCGTCCAGACCACTGATGGGCAGATAGCTGTGCGGAATGCAAGCTTCGGCGAGGGCCGTTTCGGCTTCCTTAACGACATCGAGAACGGGCGTGACGCCTTCATCGGTCATGTAGGCGCCCACCCCGAGATTCACTTTCTGAGGACGGGGATCCTGGCGGTAGCGCTGTGTCACGCCAAGGATCGGATCGGCAGGTGCAGCAACGAGGCTGCTGAACAAAGCATCGGACATATGCATCCCTGTGTAGTTGTTGTTGAAAATTTTTCGTCCAATTGGTCCGGCCGGCTGTAAACATACGTCTAAGCCGACGGCAACAACTAATATTAGACCTTCAGGCTGCATGCGGTTTGTTTTGAGCGTTAGAAATTAGCCGTATGCGCTCTTTCTGTGTTTGTTGAGAATTGTATTTGTGACTCAGATTCTGACTTTTGAGCATTCTCCGTTTGAATTGCACGCGGAGTTCGATCCTGCCGGTGATCAGCCTACGGCAATTTCCAAACTTACCGAAGGCCTTCGGGAAGGCTACAGCGCGCAGACGCTTTTGGGCGTTACCGGGTCAGGCAAGACCTTTACGATGGCTAACATCATTGCGCGCCTGGGAGTACCAGCCATCGTGATGGCGCCCAACAAGACGCTTGCGGCGCAGCTCTACAGTGAAATGCGTGAGTTCTTCCCGAACAACGCTGTCGAATACTTCGTTTCCTACTACGACTACTATCAGCCCGAAGCTTATGTGCCGGCGCGCGATCTTTTCATTGAAAAGGATTCGGCCGTCAATGAGCATATCGAACAGATGCGGCTTGCAGCCACCAAATCCATTCTCGAACGTCGCGATACGGTGATCGTGGCGACGGTCTCGGCCATCTACGGCATCGGCAAGCCCGAAAGCTACACACAGATGCGACTGATTCTGCGCACGGGAGACACGAAGGAACGCAAGGATCTCATCAGCCAGCTCGTCAAGATGCAGTACAAGCGCAATGACATGGAGTTTTTGCGCGGTACGTTTCGCGTAAGGGGCGATACGATCGACATTTTTCCTGCCGAGCACGCCGAAGTTGCCGTGCGCGTCGAGCTTTTTGACGACGAAGTCGAAGCGGTGGTTCTCTTTGATCCCTTATCCGGTCAAGTGCGCCAGCGAGTGCCGCGCTTTGTTGTTTATCCGGCAAGCCACTACGTGACGCCGCGCGACGAGATCGTTCGGGCGATGGAGGGCATCAAGGCAGAACTCAAGGAACGGTTGGACGAGCTATACAGAGACAATAAGCTCGTAGAAGCTCAGCGCTTGCAGCAAAGAACGCTTTTTGATCTGGAAATGCTCGATCAGGTGGGCTTTTGCAAGGGCATCGAAAACTATTCGCGTCACCTCACGGGGCTTGCTCCCGGAGAGGCTCCGCCGTGTCTCATCGACTATCTGCCCGCCGACAGCATCATGTTTTTTGACGAAAGTCACGTGATGATGGGGCAGTTGGGCGGTATGTATCGAGGCGACCGCTCGCGAAAGGAAACGCTCGTGCAGTATGGGTTTCGTCTGCCTTCGGCGCTGGACAACCGACCGCTTCGCTTTGACGAATTCGAGCGCAAAATGCGCCGCTCGATCTTTGTGTCGGCAACGCCGGCCGCATACGAACTGGAAAAAAGCGCTCAAATAGTTGAACAAGTGGTGCGCCCGACGGGGCTCGTGGACCCGGAAGTGGAAGTTCGTCCTGCTCTCACGCAGGTCGATGATGTGCTTTCCGAGGTCAACGAACGTGCTGCTCAGGGCGAGCGCGTGCTGGTGACAACGCTTACCAAACGCATGGCCGAGGAGCTGACGGAATATCTGCGCGAGCACAATGTGCGCGTGCGCTATTTGCACTCTGATATTGACACGGTTGAGCGCGTGGAAATTATTCGGGATCTGCGCGCGGGTGTCTTTGACGTACTCGTGGGCATCAATCTGCTGCGCGAAGGACTGGACATCCCAGAAGTGTCGCTTGTGGCCATTCTTGACGCAGATAAAGAAGGTTTCCTGCGATCAACCAGATCACTGATCCAGACTATCGGTCGCGCGGCCCGCAATGTGCGCGGCAAGGCAATTCTGTATGCCGATACAATGACGGACTCCATGCGGCAGGCCATTGAGGAAACCGAACGTCGCCGTGCCAAGCAAAAGGACTACAACCGCGAACACGGCATCACGCCCAAGAGCGTCGTCAAGGAAGTGCGTGACATCATCGACGGCGTCTACAGGCCTGACGCCAGCGCACAGGACGAGAGCAAGATCAAAGGACTCGACATCAAGGACGACAAGAGTCTGGCCAAGGAAATCAAGGAAACCGAAAAGAAAATGCTTGCCTGCGCGCGCGATCTCGATTTCGAACAGGCGGCCGTTCTTCGCGACCGCCTCGAGGCACTGAAGCGCCTTGCCTTTGGTACCGACGGCAAAACAAGTGTGGAAGAGCGTGTTTAGCGTGACAGCAATCGGGCGGCCAATTCGGGAAGTTCCGAAACCTGTCTGGCCAACGCGGCCGCACCCCAGTCGGAAACGGCCGCTCCGCTGCCGGTGTAGCCCCAGGTAGCGGCAATGAAGGGTACGCCTGCGTTGGCGGCTGCCTGAGCGTCACGAGCGTCGTCGCCCACATAAATGGTTTCGCAAGCCGCATAGCCCAATGTTTCCATTGCATGGAGCAAAGCGTCCGGCGCGGGTTTTGCGGCGGCAAAACTTTGCCCTGACAGAATGCAGGCGGCGTTCTTCGCGATGCCTTTGGCTTCGCACAGAGGACGGGCAAGCTCAATTGCTTTGTTGGTCACAATGCCCCAATCAAACCCGGTTTGACGCAATTGCGAGAGCATCTCGGCAACGCCTTCAAAAAGCGTGCTGTCTTGTACCATGATCTGCGCGTAGTGCGCCAGGAAATCGCGCTTGGCAGCTCCAAAGGCAACGGCATCTGTGGGCATGCGCAGTCCCGCCCAGATCAGCCCTGCCGCACCGCGTCCGCAATGTTCCCTGAGTGCTTCGTAGGGAAGCGGCGCAAGTCCCGCGCGGGTTCTAAGAAAATTGGCCGAGTGGGCCAGCCCCGGGGCGCTGTCCATCAACGTTCCGTCCAGATCAAACAAAATCAGTCCGCGCAAGGCGATACTCCTCAAGATTCAGGCAGGCAAAAAAGCCCCGCACAACAGCAAGGATTGTACGGGGCGTAGCGTCAGGCTAGGAAATTAATTCGGTCAGGATTTTTTTCCGAAGCCCGTGACGTGCAAAGCACGCAGGATGTTTTGAGGACCGCTGTGCGAAACAGGCTTGTCCGCCTTGAGGTCGGGTTTGCCGTCAGTTTTGTCATCACTCTTGGCGCGGTCACACAGGTCGTTGAGTTCGTGCTGTAACACGGCCACGATACTGTAGCGATTGACCAATTCGCGGGCGAACTGCAGGAAGTTGAGGTAAAGCTCGCAGCCGCGCATCGAGATGTTTTCCGTAGCAATCGATGAGAGCAGGTTTTCCTGCATGCGGTCGATTTCCAGAATGATGTCGTTGCCGTTGAGTTTCACCGATTCAAGCGCGTGGCGTCCTTTGACGGCGCGGCCGAGCTTTTGCAGGTCGCTTGCCAATTGGATCAGATTGGCCTTGAGTTCACCCTTATAGACGCGGTGACGGTTGGCGATGTGATCCTTCACGGTCGTCGTGAGCTTTTGCAGGTTGCTGCCTACTTCACGCATACCGGTGTAGGCTCGGTAGTAGCAATAGCGCGCGTCGCGGTCAAGCTTCGTGTCGGACTTGCGCTGCTGGGCCATGTCGTAATAGATACTGCGTTCGCGGCTCAGCATATCGAAGAAGTCGGCCGATTCGCTTTTGATTTTGCGCAAAGCAGATTCGTTGTCGTTGAGGAAGGCCTTCACGGTGGCTTCGTACAGATCCACGGAGTGCTGCAGATGCACGCCGACCGTATCGTTGATGGCATCGCGTACCGAGTAGCAGTCATCGTTTTTCAGGCGCAGTTCCTTTTGTTCGGACGAGTGCGACTTCAGGAAGTTGGAGCGCACCAGGAGCGTGAGCACAAAGAGCATGAGGGCAACCATCATATAGGTGCCGCCCATCATCACCATCACGCAGACGATGGCAGCCGCCGAGCAGGCGGTAAAGGCCGTCAGGAACCAACCGCTGATGACGGTGAGCACACCCGAAATGCGGTAAACAGCCGTTTCACGATCCCATGCGCCGTCGGCAAAGCTCGAGCCCATTGCCACCATGAAGGTCACGTAGGTGGTGGACAAAGGCAGCTGAAGACTGGTCGCGGAGGCAATCAGGATGGAACTGAGGACCAGATTGACGGAAGCGCGGACATAGTCGAAGGGCAGCGGCTGTTCGTTGCGCTCGAGCTTACGGGGCTTGAAGCGAGAATGCAAAGCCCCCTGAAGGCGCATCGGCAGAATCTGACGAATGACCGAACCGAGCGTCATGGAGCTGCGCACGATCATGCGGCCGGGCAGGGAGCTGCCGAACTGTTCGTGTTCGCCTTGCTGACTCGAAGACAGGTTGATTGAGGTCTGCACCACGCGGTGGGCTTTTTTGGAGAACCACAGCGTGAGCACCATGATCAAACCGGACAGGAGCAGGAAGATCGTGGCGGCCTTGCTGCCTTTTTCGGCAAGGCTTGTCATCATAAAGGTGTCGCCGTCGGTGCCGTTGGCCATGAAGTCGCGTACGGCATCAAGAGCGGCAAGCGGCACACCGACGAAGTTCACCAAGTCGTTGCCGGCAAACGCGAAAGCAAGCGAGAAGGTGCCGCTCAGAATGACGATTCGGAAGATGTTGAAGTTGATTGTCCAAAGCAAAATGGAAAACAAAATGGACAATCCGATGAAGAGCGTCAAAAGGATGGCGGAGGTATTGGCGTCGATCCACGCGATCCATTCGGGCTGCATGAAGCTGGCACCTTTGGCGCCTTTCATGACGAGGAAGTAGAAGATGGCCGTGAGGCAGAAGCCGCCGAAGATGCCGCCGATGCGGCGATACATGGCTTCAAAGTGGAAGGTAAAGAGCAAACGCATCAGGTACTGCACGACCATGCCCGAGACGAAGGCAACGCCTACGGAAATCAAGATACCTGAGATGATCGTCAGTGCCTTGGCCGTGTTGATGTAGTCAACAACGGCCGCGAAGTTGCCGTCGGCAACGTAAATCTTGTAGAGAGCGGCGGCAAGGGCGCTGCCGAGCAGCTCGAAGATGATGGAAACGGTGGTGGAGGTGGGGAGCCCCAGGGAATTGAAAGTGTCCAGCAGAAGCACGTCGGCAATCATGACGGCAAAGAAGACGATCATGATCTCGTTGAATGTGAACATCTGCGGATGAAAGACACCGGATCGGGCAATCTCCATCATGCCGGAGGAGAAGGTGGCGCCGAGCAGCACACCGAGACTGGCTACCCACATTGTGGTGCGAAAGCGAGCGATGCGGCAGCCTAAAGCAGAATTGAGGAAGTTAACGGCGTCGTTGCTGACGCCTACGAACAAGTCAAAGCACGCCAGCACGGCCAGAAAGCCGAGGACGACCAAATAAAAATCAGACATTTGAGCACGGATGGGTTGTTGACAACTCAGTAAAAAAGTTTTGCAGATGTTTATGACAGATTTATGACAAAGTTGTCACAAATCCGTCATTGAGCTGTCATACTCATCAGTCGCACTCGCAAAAAAGCCTGCGGTTTGGACGTTCCGCAGGCTTCGAGACGAAAATTTGAAGTTCGTCAGGCAAGCGAGGCCTTCTTGGTTTTGCGCTTGGCTGCCGCACGTGCTTTACTCTTGCGCTTGGCGTCCTTGGCGCTGGCGGGTTTGCCCAAAGCGAGCTTCTTTTTCTTGTCGGCGGGCTTTTTGATGCCGCGTGCGCCTGGGTCAGACTTGGCTCGCAGCTGCGCTAGTCCGATATCCTCTTCGCTCTTTTCAACGGGAGGACGATAAAAGACGAGCATCTTGCCGATTTCCTGAATGCGGGCGGCGCCGAGTTCGTCGGCTACCGTGTGGTAAATTTCGTCGCGTTCTTCGCGATCGTCTCCGGCCACATGCACCTTGACGAGGCCATGATCGTCGAGCGCGCGCTCGATTTCTTTCAAGACGGCCGGCGTCATGCCTTTTTCTCCGATCAGCACGAGCGGATTCAAGTGATGGGCGTCGGCGCGCAGGCGCAGTCTTTCGTTACGCTCTAAAATTAGTTCTGTCATTGTTAAGTATGCGTCTTTGTACCTAAAAAAGTCGTGCAGGACGCATTTTATTTGTTTTCATGCCCAAATCCCTAAAAAAACTACGTTCCAACCGCGCTTGGATCGAGCGCCACATCAACGACCCTTTCGTAAAAAAGAGTCGCCGCGAGGGCTATCGTGCCCGCTCCGTGTATAAACTCACGGAACTCGACGATACCGAACACCTCTTTCGCCCCGGTATGAACGTGGCTGATCTCGGCAGCGCCCCGGGCAGCTGGACGCAGATCGTGCGCGAGCGACTCACCGACAAAAACGGCGAATTGAAGGGCCGCATTATCGCCATGGACATCCTGCCGATGGAGCCCATCGACGGGGTGACGTTTCTGCAGGGGGACTTCCGCGAGCAGGAAGTTGCCGACAAGCTCAATGAAATTCTCGGCGGGGACAAGCTCGACGTCGTGATCAGCGACATGGCGCCGAACCTATCGGGCATTGCCATGGTCGACGCCAACGCCAGTCTCCTTCTCAATGAACTCGCGCTTGACTTTGCCGTTGAGCATCTCAAGCCCGAAGGCGTTTTTGTCACCAAGGCTTTTCAGGGGTCGGGCTACTCTCAGTTCATTGAAAACTGTAAGAAGCATTTCGTGAGTGTGGCGCAGCGCAAGCCCGAGGCAAGCCGCACTTCGAGTGCGGAAATGTACGTGGTAGCCCGTCGCCTGAAGCAAAAGTAAGCGTCTCGAGCAAACTTTGTTAACCAATCTCAGGCGTTGACCCAGGACATTTGTTCGGGTTTTGCTATAGGCTTAACGTGCTTCGGTGTCGGCATCTTTTTCTTGTCAAAAGACGCCACTGCCCATTTTTTTGATTTTGATTCGAGACAGGACGGTCTGGCCTTTGGGTGGTCGTCCGCACAAGACAGAGGAATATCTTGGACAACAGAATGATCGGCCGCGTAGCGGTTTGGTTGCTCATCGCTTTTGTACTCTTTACTGTTTTCCGGCAGTTCGACAATTCGGCCACAGCGCCCATGAATGCCGAACAGACGAGCTACACGCAGTTCATGCAGGATGCCAAGGACGGCAAGATTCGCCGCGTGGACGTGCAGGGCCGCAAGATCACAGTGACGCCTGTTGAAGGCGCTTCCTACGTGATTACAAGCCCGGGCGACCTGTGGATGGTTGATGATCTGCGTAAAAACGGCGTGCAGGTCTTCGGCAAGCCCGAAGAAGAACCGTCGTTTTTGCAGACAATTCTTGTGAGCTGGTTCCCGATGCTGCTTTTGATCGGCGTGTGGATTTTCTTCATGCGTCAAATGCAGAGCGGCAAGTCGGGCGCCTTTTCGTTCGGCAAGAGCAAGGCACGCATGCTTGACGATTCGGCCAATAAAGTGCGCTTTGCCGATGTGGCAGGGTGCGACGAAGCCAAGGAAGACGTGCAGGAAGTCGTGGAGTTTCTGCGCGATCCATCGCGGTTTCAGCGTTTGGGCGGCCATATTCCGCGCGGCATTCTGCTCGTGGGGTCGCCCGGTACCGGCAAAACCTTGCTTGCCAAAGCCATTGCCGGTGAAGCCGGCGTGCCCTTTTTCTCGATTTCCGGCTCTGACTTCGTGGAAATGTTCGTAGGCGTGGGCGCGGCCCGCGTGCGCGACATGTTTGAAAACGCCAAGAAAAACGCCCCCTGCATTATCTTTATCGACGAAATCGATGCGGTGGGCCGCCAGCGTGGCGCAGGTCTTGGCGGCGGCAACGACGAGCGCGAACAGACGCTCAACCAGATGCTTGTGGAAATGGACGGCTTTGAAACCGGCACCAACGTCATCGTCATTGCCGCAACCAACCGCCCGGATGTGCTTGATCCCGCCTTGATGCGTCCGGGGCGCTTCGACCGTCAGGTCGTGGTGCCGTTGCCCGATATCCGCGGTCGCGAACAGATTCTCAACGTGCACATGAAAAAGGTGCCGATCGGCTCCGACGTGCAGCCCGACGTGATTGCACGCGGTACGCCGGGCTTCTCCGGTGCCGATCTTGCCAACCTCGTTAACGAAGCCGCTCTTTTTGCCGCACGCCGCAACGGTCGCGTGGTGGAAATGAACGACTTTGAATTGGCCAAGGACAAGATCATGATGGGGGCGGAGCGCCGCTCCATGGTGATGACCGAAGACGAGCGCCGCAATACGGCCTATCACGAATCCGGTCACGCGCTGGTTGCCAAGCTTCTGCCCAAGTCGGATCCGGTGCACAAGGTGACGATCATCCCGCGCGGCCGAGCGCTCGGCGTGACGATGCAGTTGCCCGAAGAAGATCGTTACTCGTACGATCGCGACTATCTGCTTACCCGCATCGCCATCCTCTTCGGCGGTCGCATTGCCGAAGAAGTGTTCATGAATCAGATGACGACCGGGGCGAGCAATGACTTTGAGCGTGCCTCTCAGCTTGCTCGCGATATGGTGATGCGTTACGGCATGAGCGACAAGATGGGCGTGATGGTCTATGCCGAAAACGAGGGTGAGGTCTTCCTCGGCCGTTCGGTGACGAAGACCACGCACATTTCGGAAAAGACAATGCAGCAGGTTGATGCCGAAATCCGTCGCATTCTCGACGAACAATACAAGCGTGCGCGAGACCTCATTGAAGACCATCAGAAGGAAATGCACCGCATGGCCAAGGCTCTTTTAGATTGGGAAACGATTGACGGCGATCAGATTGACGACATTCTTGCCGGCAATGAGCCGCGTCCGCCCAAGTCTCCGATGACGGGATCGGCCAAGCCCGAACCTCGAAAGGAAGAAAAGGTTGAGGAGCCGATGCAGGAAGCCAAGGCTCCCGCGGATGATGTTGCTCACGAAGCACATGCTTCGGACAAAGAAGAGCCGAAATAATTAGCGTTATCGAATCATTTGACGGCGGGCAAGTCCCGCCGTTTTTTTGAAAGGACACAATCGTGCAGACAGAAATTTGCGCGCGGGCCACAACCTGGCAATGTCGGGATCGCCTACTGGATCTCACGCGACCGCTCATCATGGGCATCGTGAACGTGACGCCCGATTCGTTTTCCGACGGCGGCACGCACAACGAATTTGAAGCGGCTGTGGCCTGGGGCAAGCGTTTGGCCGAACAAGGTGCCGACATTCTGGATGTGGGCGGCGAGTCAAACCGTCCGGGAGCGTCTGAGGTCAGCGTTGAAGAAGAGATCCGCCGCGTGGTACCTGTGGTGAGGGCGCTTGCGCAGGAGGGGCTGGCTGTGTCGGTTGATACGAGTAAGCCCGAAGTGATGCAGGCCAGCCTCGAGGCCGGCGCATGCATTCTCAATGATATTCGCGCGTTTGAATTGCCCGGCGCCGAAGATGTGGCCGCGCGAAGCGGTGCGGGGCTCGTGATCATGCATATGCAGGGCACGCCGCAGACGATGCAAAACCGTCCCGACTACGAAGATTTGCTCGGCGAAATCGAAACTTATCTCAGGCGCCGTGAAGAGGCGCTTTTGACCAAAGGCGTCAAGCCGGCGCAAATCTGTTGGGACGCGGGTTTCGGTTTCGGAAAGACGTTTGAACACAACTTCAGCATTTTGAAGCACACCGAACGTTTTGTGGCAAGCGGTCGTCCGTATCTCATGGGGCTGTCGCGCAAAACTTCGATCGGTACCGCAACAAACCAATCCGATCCTTCCAAACGTATCGTTTCGAGCGTAGTGGGAGCCTTGCTTGCGGCCGAGCGCGGCGCTCAAATTGTTCGCGTGCACGACGTACGGGAAACCCGGGAAGCTTTTGACGTTTGGCAGGCCCTGCAGGCGGCTCGCTAAAATTAAAAAATTCGAGTTTTGCAGCAAGCGCGTTGAGCGTTTGACGAAAGGATTGAGAAAAAATGGCAAGACAGTTTTTTGGAACCGACGGCGTACGCGGTACGGTAGGTGAAGCTCCGATTACGCCGGACTTTGTGTTGTTGCTTGGGCAGGCGGCCGGCCGCGTGTTTGCCCGACACAGTAAAACGGCTCGCGCCACGGTTCTGATCGGCAAAGATACGCGCGTGTCGGGATACATGCTTGAAGCCGCGCTGCAGGCGGGTTTTTCGGCTGCCGGCGTGGATATTGTGCTGTGCGGTCCGGTACCGACGCCTGCCGTTGCCTATCTCACCCGTGCTTTGCGTCTGGATGCGGGCGTGGTGATCAGTGCAAGCCACAATCCCTACCATGACAACGGCATCAAGTTCTTCTCGGCTGGCGGTACCAAATTACCCGATGCGGTTGAGGAGGAAATCGAAGCCGAAATTGCCAAGGGCTATCAATGCGTGGCTAGCGATGCGCTGGGGAAAGCCTATCGACTCGATGATGCCTGCGGTCGTTACGTCGAATTCTGCAAGAGCACGTTCCCGACCGGTCTCGACCTCAAAGGCATGAAGCTTTATCTCGATTGCGCGCACGGAGCGGCGTATCACGCGGCTCCTTCGGTGTTCCATGAACTGGGTGCCGACATTGTGTCCGACGGTGTTGAACCGGACGGCTTTAACATCAACCGTGACGTCGGCGCCACACATACGGACGATTTGGCCGAAAGAACGGCTAAGGCGGGCGCAGATTTGGGGTTGGCTTTTGACGGTGACGCCGATCGCTTGATCATGGCCGACAATCAGGGCAACGTCTACAACGGTGACGCGCTTTTGTACGTTATGGCGCGCGAGCGTATCCAAACGATGGGCAAATCCTCGGGCGTCGTGGGAACGCTGATGACCAATTTCGCGTTGGAAAAGCGGTTTGCCGAACTCGGCATCCCGTTTGAGCGTGCCAAGGTGGGCGATCGCTATGTGATGGAAAAGCTGCTCGAAAAGGGGTGGCTCTACGGCGGCGAAAGCTCGGGGCATTTGATTGCGCTCGATTGCCAGACTACGGGCGACGGCATTGTGAGCGCTTTGCAGGTTTTGGCGGCCGTTGTCTCGAGCGGAAAGGATCTGGCCCAACTCACGGCCGATTTGCAGTTGATGCCGCAGGTCCTCATCAATCGCCGCATTGCAAAAGGCTATGACTGGAAGGGCAACGAAAAGTTTGCTGCCGCGATCAAGGCCTGCGAAGCGGAGCTCTCCGGCAGCGGACGCGTGCTGATCCGTCCGTCGGGAACCGAGCCGCTGTTGCGCATCATGGTTGAAGCGCAGGACAAGGAAGTGGCCCGACAGTTGGCCGAGCGTATGGCTCAGGCGTTGGATTAGTCAAAAATGTTCAGCCGCAGGAGGCATTATGATGCCCAACCTGCGGCAGATCATTTCCGTCGTTTTCCTTTCCTGTAAAATTCCCCGAATTGTTGCGGGTGCAACACCCGCGGATTTGTTGTGCCCGCAAAACCCGGCTGCACGACTATTGGATAAGACTCACACATATCTCTATGAAACCCGACACTTACATGACGGCCGCCGAGATTCGTACGGCTTTTCTGAAGTTCTTCGAGAGCAAGGGACACCCCATTGTGGCTTCGAGCCCCGTGATCCCGCAAGACGACCCGACGCTGCTGTTTACCAACGCGGGGATGAACCAGTTCAAGGATAATTTCCTTGGTTTGGATAAGAGCCTGAAGCGTGCAACGACGGCTCAGAAGTGCATCCGCGCCGGCGGCAAGCACAACGACTTGGACAATGTCGGGTACACGGCTCGTCACCACACGTTTTTTGAAATGCTCGGCAATTTCAGCTTCGGCGACTATTTCAAGCGTGAAGCCATTGCCTGGGCCTGGGAACTGCTCACGAAGGTTTATAAGCTTCCGGCCGAACGCCTCTGGGTGACGGTCTATATCGAAGACGACGAAGCCTACGACATCTGGAACAAAGAAATCGGCGTGCCTGCGGAGCGCATTGTGCGCATCGGAGACAATAAGGGTGCCCGCTACATGTCCGACAATTTCTGGATGATGGGCGACACCGGCCCCTGCGGTCCGTGCTCGGAAATCTTCTTTGACCGCGGCCCCAAGATTCAGGGCGGCCCTCCGGGAAGCCCCGACGAAGACGGCGACCGTTACATGGAAATCTGGAACCTGGTGTTTACGCAGTTTAACCGCGACACGGCAGGCAACATGAACCGTCTGCCCAAGCCCAACATCGATACCGGCATGGGCTTGGAACGTCTGGCATCCGTTTTGCAACAAGTCGACACCAACTACGATATTGATCTCTTCCAAAATCTGATGCGTGCTGCGAAGCAAGCCGTTGAAGAGGCCGGTGCCGAAAATGTCGATCCGCAGAGCCCGTCTCTCAAGGTGATCGCCGACCACATCCGTTCCTGCGGCTTTGCCGTGGCCGACGGCGTCAAGCCCGGCAACGAGGGGCGTGCTTACGTGATTCGTCGCATCTGCCGTCGTGCGATCCGCCACGGCTACAAGCTTGGCGCCCGCGGTCCGTTCTTCTACAAATTGGTCAAGCCGCTTGCCCGCGAAATGGGCGATATCTATCCGGAAATCAAGAATCCGAAGATTGCCGAAGTGATTCGTGCCGAAGAGGAACGTTTCTTGCAGACGCTCTCCAACGGCATGCAGATTCTTGACGAGGCTATGGCCGAATGCAAGGACGGAGTGCTGCCGGGCGACATCGCCTTTAAATTGCACGACACCTATGGCTTCCCGGTGGATCTGACGGGCGACGTTTGCCGCGAACGCGGTTTGACGGTCGATACCGAAGGCTTTGAAGCCTGCATGCTCGAGCAGAAGAACAAGGCACGTGCCGCCGGCAAATTCAAGATTGCCGCCGACGTTCTCTTTACGGGCGACAGCAACGAATTTGTGGGTTACGACACGCTCGAAGTTCCGCAAGCCAAGGTGCTGGCGGTTTACAAGGACGGCATTCAGGTAGAAGCGGCTCAGGCCGGCGACGATGTTCTTGTCATTCTCGACAAGACTCCGTTCTACGCTGAAATGGGCGGACAGGTGGGCGACACCGGCGTGCTCGAAAACGGCACGACGCTCTTGCAGGTTCGTGATTGCCTGAAGCTCAAGGCGAGCGTCTTTAGCCACGTGGCTCATGTTTGCGAAGGCGAAGTCAAGACGGGCGATACGTTTAAGGCTGTGGTCGACGCCAAGCGTCGTGAAGCCATCATGCGCAACCACTCGGTGACGCACATCATGCACAAGGCTTTGCGCGAAGTACTCGGTGAACACGTGGCGCAGAAGGGAAGTCTTGTCAACGACGCCGTGACGCGCTTTGACTTCCATCACGACAAGCCGATGACCGCTGAAGAAATCCGTCAGGTCGAAGACATCGTAAACGCTGAAATCCTGGCCAACACGCCGGTGCAGTGTCGTGTCATGTCGCTTGCAGACGCCCGCACGAGCGGTGCGACGATGCTTTTCGGCGAAAAGTACGGCGAGACGGTTCGAGTGTTGAATATCGGCACCTCGGTGGAGCTCTGCGGCGGTACGCACGTGGCTCGCACGGGTGACATCGGTTCTTTCAAGATCATCAGCGAAGCGGGCATTTCTGCGGGCGTTCGCCGCGTGGAAGCCGTCACGGGCTTGAACGCCGTTCGCTTGATGCAGGACAATGCCGATCTGCTTGCCACGGCTGCTGCCAAGTTCAAGGCTCCGGCTCAGGAATTGCCCGAGAAGATCGACCACTTGGGTGAAACCGTCAAGCGCCTGGAAAAGGAATTGGCCGAAGCCAAGGCTAAGCTTGCCGCCAAGCAGGGTGATGAGGCGTTGAGTGCCGCTCAAGACGTCAATGGCGTCAAGGTGCTTCTGACGACACTCGAAGGCATTGACGCCAAGACGTTGCGCGAGACCATGGACAAATTCAAGAGCAAGTTCGGTTCCGCCGTGATCGTTCTGGCGGTGACGGGCGGCGACAAGGCTCAGCTTTGCGCCGGCGTCACGAAGGACCTGATCGGCAAAATCAAGGCCGGTGAGCTCGTCAACTTTGTGGCCGCCCAGTGCGGCGGCAAGGGTGGCGGTAAGCCCGATATGGCCATGGCCGGGGCGTCCGACGTCAAGGCATTGCCGGCGGCGCTTGAAAGCGCTCGCGCTTGGATTGCCGAAAAGCTTGCCTGACCATGTGCGCAACGCTTGACTGCTGCGGGCTGAAATGCCCGCAGCCGGTACTCAAAGCCAAGAAGGCTCTCAAGACTGTGGTTGTCGGTGAGACGCTGGAAGTACTCACCGACGATCCGCATGCGATTGAAGACCTCAATGTTTTCTGTACGCAAGGCGGACATACCATGGTAAGTCAAGAAACAGATGATTTGGGAAAAACGCGGCACGTGATTCGCAAAGAACACTGAGGCGTTTCTTTCTCCGTTCAATCGGCCTTTGTCGGGACTTCCGACGAAGGCCGAAACTTTTGGTCCGTCAGCCTAGAACTCAAACGTGTAGAGTACGTCGAGACTTTGCGCGGCGCCGGAACTGGCTTCCACAAAAAGCCGCGCCAAAAGTCGATAACGAAGCGTCAGCGTGGCGATGGAGTCGAAAATGCCCATCGCGTATTTCACCTGCAGTCCGGGCAGGACGTAGCCGCTTACAACGACCTGAGAGTCGTTTCCCGTCCCGGCAGTGGAAACATTCAACTCGCTGATGCGAAGCATTTCGCCGATGCCGGAGACCAGCTGTCCTGTCTGCGAAAGTCCCATGCTCAAAAGGGCGGAAGTGAGCATGGCGTTGTCGCCGTCATTGGACGTTTGCAGTCCTTGACCGCGCATGATGTAAGAGATGGCGTCGGCTTGGGACATGGCCGGATCCGTAAAGAGTTCCGTTTGCGGTGCGTCGCTCGGCCCCTTGATGCGGATGCCCGCTGTGACATTGTCTTCGATGGCGTCCGGATTGCGGATGGCTTCAAAGTCGAGAATTGGCTTGTTGACGGGGCCGGCAAAAGTGAGATTGCCTTTGTTGATGACCAGATCCTGCCCGTAGGCTTTGAAAGTACCGTCAATCAGCTTGATCGTGCCGGTCAAGCCCAAGTTTTGATCGTTCTGTGTAACCGTGACGTCGCCCTGCAGTTCGCTCTTTAAACCGAAAGCGCTCAAATTCACATCGTCGCCCAGATGAATCACCAGCGAACTTTCGATCTTAAGCGGTGTACGGACGCGCACGGCCACTTGGTTGGCTTCGATGATTTCTTCGTCGGCGGACGCAGAGATGGCGCCGGTGGGCAGATCATTGACGGTGATGCGCGCTTGATTGATCTGGATACTGCCCGAAAGATTGAGGTTTTGCAGCGAAATGCTCGCATCTACGTCCGGTGTTACGTGCGCTGTGACGTAGGGAGGAAGACTCACGCGCACTTTGTCGCCTTTAACGGATACACGAGCCGTCGGGTTTTCCGGATCACTCCATTGTGCGTTGCCGCTTACGCGAATCTTCCCTTGTGCGGTTTCAAGGTCGGCAATCAATTCGGACTGATCTCCCTCAAAGTGCAGCATGACGTTGGAGGGCTTCATGTCCAACGGCACGGCCTGACCTTGCGCGGTAAAGGCGTCAAGTTTGATATCGCCGTATAACGCGGGTTTTTGCAATGTGCCTCGGGGCTGCAGTTCGGCCGAAAGGGTTCCGCTTGCCGAGAGTTGAGGCGAAAGTGAGGCAAGCACGGGATTGAACTGCGCGAGCTGTACATCGTCGACCGTCACGGATCCCGAGAGCTGACGCTTTGTGAGCGGATCGGCTACGGCAATGCCGGCTTTCAGTTCGCCCCCGTTTTTGAGTGACACCGTGCTTTGGATCTGCGCGGATTGAGGGGTGAAGTTGGCGGACAATTTCGTTTCTTTGAAGTGCAGCGTTTGACGCGAACCGTTTGTTTCGGCCGTCACCGAAATGCCTCGCCCGGCCACTTCTACATGCGCGACGGCGTGTTCGGGCGATGGTTCGGTCCAGCTCACGGTTGCCGTTGCATCCGTGCGACCCTTGACATCAAGATCCGGCGGCAGGAGGTCTTTGATGAGAGAAAAGTCTGCGTGTTTGACGTCAAGCATGAGACTGCCTCGTTTGCCGGCGTGAAGTTCTTCCTTGAGGCAGACTTCAAGACTTTGCGAATTGCTTGTCCAGCAGTGCGGCGAGAGCGATGCTTGCGCGGCGTTTATGTTGAAGGCAAGTTTCGGTTTGTCGGCAGTCGACCAAGTGCCGCGATCGGTTTTGAGCGCTGCCGAGACGAGTTCTCCGTTCCAATGAGTTCCTGATTTGTCGAGGTGACCGTCAAGGCGCGCATCAATGGCAAGGGGAGAGCCCTTGCTTGTCACCTGCAGCGTGTGCACGGACTGCGTGCCGGAGAAGGATGCGGAAATCGTTTCGAACGAAACCGAAGACACGGACAGATTGGCAGCACTGAGTTTTACGTCGGCCTTGGGAAGGCGCTCGCCCTTACTCTGTGTTGTCGTGACTTGTGCGGAAACATCGGCGCGCGCGAGCGACATATCTCCGAACTGCAGCGAAGAGGCATGCATCTGGGCCGACAATTGAGGAATGGAAAGTGTACCGGTAAGTTTCCCGGAACCGGTGACACTGCCGCGCAGCGTCTTGTCGATGCGCGAGAGGTCGGGGGCGCTGATGCGAAATGCCCCGGAGAGTGTTTCCTTTTTCAATGCGGCATCGAGCTCAAGAGCGGCGTTGTCGGCTTTCAGAAGCAAGCTTTTGACAGCAAACGAGTCCGTGCCCTGAATGTGACCTGTGGTTTGTGCCGTGAAGGGCACATCGTTTAGCGAGGCTTTGACCGTAAGTGACGTGATGTCAACGGCCAAAGACCGGGGATCAAAGTCTGCTGCCGTTGAGGCCGTCAGGGTAAGTTCTGCCGATCCGTTTGTCTTGGGAGAATCAGCCGGGAGCAGTTTGCCCAGATCCTTGAGGTCGGACCAGGAGAGCGTGGCCGAGCCCGAAGCCGATGCCTTCTTGTCGGTCAAAGCGGCATTAAACGCGGAATGCAGCATGTTTTTGCCGATGCTTGCATTCAGCCGAAGGTCGGACAAGGTGGTTTTCTTCCCTTGACCGGTAACGGAAAGATCGGCAGGTCGGGCAAGAAGGGCAGAGGCGGCGCGAGTTGAAATCGAAAGATCGTAGGCGTCGTACGTACCTGCCAGTTTGACGTTGACGTTCTGAAGTTCCGCTTCGGTACCGATCAAGTCTTTGAGAGCAGTCAGATCCAGGTCACCCGTTACAGCCAGTCGGAAAGCAGGATTGGCTTTGGCCGTTTCGATGTTGGCTTGAACGTTCAGGTTTTTTTGTGCCGACGTCGTCTGAAGTGTCAGATTGGTTTCGGAGGTGAGATCAAAAACGACGGCGGCCGTGATCGGATAGGCGGACAAAGGAGACTGACGCGCCGTCACGGCAGCGTCCATTTTGCCTTTGGGGATGCCGCCGAGCGTCATTTCTCCCTTAACGGAGGCGTCAACTGCCGGATGCGCAGCGACGAGTTTGGCGATATGAACGCTTTGAGGGGCGGCGGTAAAAGTTGCCGAAAGCGTTTCGAGCACGGTTTCGTCGTTGAGTTTGACATCGGAAACCGAAAGCGCCTTTACGTCCACGGTAAGCGGCAGTTCGGGCACCGCAAAGGGTTCAAGCAACGGTTTGGCAAAAAGCGCGTTTAACGTTTCGACCACCGGCGCAGGTTTTTCATCAGTAGCCTTCGGTGTTTCGGGCAGATGAACGGAGATGCCCACCATATTCAGGTTCTCTGTTGTGACCGTGCCGCCGGAGGCAGAGGCGACTAGAGACAGGTCATGAACCTCAACATCAAACGCATCGGACTGAACGTGCGTGTCAGTGAAACGCACATCCGTGAGCGCAACGGAAAACGGCAGAAAGATCGGTGCGTTGTCTGAGACGGCGGTTTCGGCGGCGGTTTCCTGGCTTTCAGCGAGAGCGACCCGGAGCCCATCAACGTGGAGTTTTCCGATGTCGGCATGACGCTCGAGCGGGCGCAGATTGGCGATTGATAACTGCACTCGCTTAAGTTCAAGAGTTACTTGCGTCGTCTGATAGCGAATTTCTGATATGTCCGCATCGAAGAGTGTGCCGCTGACGTTGCCGACACTAAGCTCAGGCAAGAACTTTTGCGCGAGCGAAACGCCTGTTTGTAGGCCCCAGGGGGTGAGCGCAAAGACAACGAGACCGACACAAAGCACCAGCGGGACGGCCAGCGCGAAGCCGATGCATTTCAAAAGATGAGAAACTCTCATCACAACGCGCCTCCCAAACCGAAGTAGATCTTCCAACTGTCTTCATCGGGGTCGCCGACTGCCTTGGCGATGTCGAGTTTGACCAGACCAATGGGCGAGAGCCAACGAATGCCGAAACCCGCGCCTTTCTTGATGTCGCCGAAATTGAATTCGTGACTCGATTGACCGGCGTCGAAAAAGGCGGCACCCCACCAGTTGCCTGTGACGTTGTATTGGTATTCAATTGAAACGGTGTACATCTTGGAGCCGCCTTCGAGTTCGCCTTTTTCATTTTTCGGGGAAATGGATTCGTAGTCGTAGCCGCGGATGCTCAAATCGCCGCCGACGAAGAAGCGCAGATCGGGCGGCACCTGATCAAAGCTTCCCGACTCGATCCAACCGGCGGACCAACGACCGATGAAGATGTGTGACGGTCCCAGAGAACGGATCCAGCTTTGTTGTGCGGTGAGAAGTACAAAGTCAATGTCGGAACCCCAGGCCGTGTTGGATACCGAAAGAGCGTAGCGTTGCGAGTCACCCCAGGTCGGCAGAACGCCGCCTTTTTGACGCGTGCGTGAAAACGAAATGGTGGGATAAATGATTTGCGTATCCGACGAGTCGCTGCCCTGTGTGAAGTTGTCATAGAGCCAGTCAACCGAAATCTTGCGCGTCCAGCCTGAATCAAGCAGCTGAAAACGGGCGGCGGAGACGGCCGTTGACGATGAAGTCGTGTCGTTGAGCGTTGAGTACTTGTAGCCGCTTTGCAAAGCCCAGTAGTCCGAGAGCGGATTGGATTGGCTGGGAATCTTGTAGTTGAACTCGAACTCCTGTTCTTCAGGCGAAAGGTCGGTGGCGGCTGTCAGGCTGTGACCTTTGCTGTTGAGCCAGGGCCGTGTCCAAGAAAGTTTTCCATGCGGACCGACGTCGGTGGCATACCCGATGCCTGTTTCCACCAGATTTTCTTTGCGCGGCGTCAGAGCGACGTCAACGTCAAGCACACGCTCGGGATCAAGTCTTGCCTTGTCAAACTGCATGGACATGACCACCGACCCGAACCAGTTGGTTTCGGTGAGCTTGCGCGAAAGGTCGCCGTACGTGTTGTAGTCATAGGGCTGCCCCTCTTCAAACGGGATGAGCGAACGAAGATAAGCTTCGTCAATCTGCGAATTTTGAAAACTCACCTTCCCGAATTTGTAGCGCTTGCCGCTGTCGTATGCGAGGTCCCAGTAGGCAGTGCCTTCGCGAGGCGAAACCTTGAGGCTGTGTTTGGAAAACTTGCCGTCGAAATAGCCGAGTTCCAACGCCAGGGCCTGCACGGATCCTTTGAATTGCTCGTAGTCGCTGTGCAATAGAGGACTTCCGGCTTTCGGAATCTGTTGCACGGCGAGATCAAATTCGGTTTCCTTGGTTAGAGGTCCCTGCAGATTGAGGTGCGGCTCGGTGAGGTGAATGCGCTCTCCCGGATCCACAATGACATTGACGGACGTAACGTCGCCCGAGTCGGCGCGAACCAGATCAATCTTGACGCGGGGACGGTAGTATCCAAACGGCTTGATGCCGTCTTTGACAGCCGAAAACAGACGGCGCCTTACGGAGTAGGCGTCGTCGTCTTTGCGCTGCATCAGGTGCGCGCGGACATTCTCGGCGAGTTCATCATTGAGCCCGATGAAATGGATGGAAATGTCGGCGGCGTAAAGCGCAAGGGGACAAAGCGTCAGACAAAGGACGAGGTGTTTCTTCAAATGCGTACCGAAAGTAAAGGAAACGGTTGTCAAGCGCTCCAAGTCTAGCTTGGATTTGCGGGTTTTCCAGCAATAACTGTTAGCTAAAGCGCCCAGACCGGCAGGGCGACAACGTCGCTTGTGAGGTAGCGAGGCTCATCGCAAGTGCAGATCAGAGCGCCGGGACCTCGCTTAATGGTGTCGCCTTTGAGTACGCCGAAATTGTCGAGCCTCTTGCGCTGAGGCGAAGCCGTTGATTTGATTTCGATTGGATAGTAAATGTCGCCTTCGCGAATCAGAAGATCAATCTGATTTTGCCGAGTATCGCGGTAGAAGTAGAAAAGAGGCTTTTTGCCGTTGTGCTTCCAGCTTTTGACAATTTCCATGACGACGAAATTCTCGAAAAACGCTCCGGCGTTGTAGGCGTTTTTCAGAGCCGATGGACTTGGAGACTGGCACAGCCAGGCTGCCAAGCCGGTGTCGGTGAAGTAAAGCTTGCTTTTCTTGATGAGTGTTTTGCCGACGTTTTCGTAGAAAGGAGGCAAGAGATAGACAACGCCTGTAGCGACGGCAACGTTAAGCCAATCGCGGACAGTTTCCGCCGCAACGCCGACGGCTTTTTGGATTTCGCCGATGGCAAATTCCTGACCAATGCGGCTTGCCAGTACGCTTAAGAAGCGCTCGAAATCCTCCACACGGCGTACTCCTGTCGCAAGGATGTCTTTTTCGATGTAAGTTCTCAAAAGACTGTCGAAAAAGGCATCTCGTTGATCCGGCTCGTCGTGAACCACTTCGGGCCATGAGCCTTGCCAGATGATTTTCCAGAGTTCTTCCACCGTGAGCGAGGCAAGCGAGCCTCGCGTAAGTTCACCGGTCGGTACAAAAGGTATTTGCTCCGGGCCTTTTCCTTGCAGCTCGTAGAGACTGAATGGAAGAAGCTCGAAGGATGCAACGCGTCCGGAAAGGGCTTCGGCGACCGCTTTTCTGAGACCGAGTTTTTGGGAGCCTGTTAACCACACCAGTCCTCTTTCGTCGGTTTCATCGAGAATGGACTTGAGTTCCAAACCGAGATCAGTGGCTCTCTGAAATTCGTCGATTAGCAAAGGTAGCGGATACTGCTTGAAAAAGGCATCCGGAGCTTGTCGAGCCAAATCCAAAGCCTGATAGCGGTCGAGATTGACGTAGCGGCGATCTCCCATCATGCGGCGCAGCATGGTGCTTTTGCCGACTTGTCTCATGCCGGTCACCATGACGCCTTTGTACCGGCTGCTGGCTTGGAAGATGACGGCTTCAAGTGTTCGAGGCAAGTACGTAAAGTTGAGAGACATAGGCGTGGATGTTTGTGGAATTGAATGAAATAAAGAGTATGATCTTGATTTTATCAAGAGTACGCTCTTGGTTTCGTTCAAAATTGCGAGAAGACTTGAAAATAAACGAAAAAAAAGCGGTGACAGGAGCCTGAAACCTGTCACCGCACAAGGAAGATAACCCTAAGAAACCATCACGAACGCCAGGAGAACAACGTTGGTGAGAGGCTTGCAGCAGGTTCGACCCCAACGAACCTTTGTCTCTTCGGCTTTAAGCCTCTAAGTGTTTCTCAGTTGGTGGAACTATATCGCAAATAAGAATCATTCTCAGCAAGTCCGACGCAGGAAAATGTTTCTATTTGCAACAGCAAGGAGAGAGACTACAGGTAGCTTACTGTCACTTGTTTTGGTTGACTGTGTACGGCAGTGTGAGTTCATGTGTGGAAAATTTCTAGGAAAAACAAGCACAAAGTCGATCGGCTCTGTACAATGCGGGCTCCTTACCAATTTCTAATTTCTGGCCGGTAAAGCCAAAATGACTGTCGATTTACATCCTTCCTACCTCAACGGACAGCATTTGTCCGACTATGACTTCGATCTCCCGCTTGAACTGATCGCTCAGTTTCCGCTTGCCGAACGTACGGCTTCCCGCTTGTTGCATGTGAGCGACGACGTGATCGAAGACCTTGTTTTTACGGATCTCAAGCATTTGCTTCGCCCCGGTGATCTGCTCGTGATGAATAACACGCGCGTGATCAAGGCTCGTCTGCGTGGCGTCAAGGAGACGGGCGGCGCTATTGAAGCCATGATCGAACGCGTGACGGGCGAAAACTCCGTCATCAGCATGCTGCGCGCGAGCAAAAAGCCCAAGCCCGGTTCCCGCCTGATTTTCACGAGTGAAAACGGGGTTCCCTATGAAGCCGTTGTGGGCGGACGTCAAGGCGAATTTTTCGAGCTCACATTCAATGCGCCGGCGCTGACCGTTCTCGATGCCGTGGGCAAGGTCCCGCTGCCTCCTTATATTGAGCGCGACGCACAGGCTGCCGACGAAGGTCGCTATCAGACGGTGTACGCCAAGTATCCGGGAGCCGTTGCGGCACCGACCGCGGGCCTGCATTTTTCCGAGGAGCTTCTTAAAGATCTGCGCGACATGGGTGTGCAGGAAACTTTCGTGACGCTTCACGTGGGCGCGGGCACCTTCCAGCCGGTGCGTGAGGAGGATCTCTCCAAGCATCAGATGCACGCCGAGTGGTTTGAAATGAGCCAAGAGTGTGCGGATGCGATCAATCAGGCCAAGCGCGAAGATCGCCGTGTGGTGGCCGTGGGCACCACCAGTCTGCGAGCGATCGAATCGGCGGCCCGAGATGACGGAACGGTTGAAGCCGGTACGATGGATACGCGACTTTTCATTGCGCCAGGCTATCGCTTCAAGGTCATCGACGCCATGGTGACGAATTTTCATCTGCCCAAGTCGACGCTGGTGATGCTGGTGTCAGCTTTGGTTGGCAAGGAGCGCATCATGCAGGCTTATCGACACGCCATCGACGAAAAATATCGGTTCTTCAGTTACGGCGACGCTTGCTTCCTCGAAAGAACCCAACACAACAATGCAACGGAGAAATAACAGTGGCGCTGCAGTTTGAAGTTTTAAAAACAGAAGGAGCGGCGCGCCGCGGCGTAATGACGCTCAATCACGGTGTGGTGCAAACGCCGGTGTTCATGCCCGTGGGTACCTACGGTACCGTCAAGGCGATGACGCCTGATGAGCTCGAAGGCATGGGCAGTCAGATCATCCTCGGCAATACGTTCCATCTTTGGCTTCGCCCGGGGCTTGATGTCATTGCCACGCACGGCGGGCTGCATCGTTTCATGAACTGGAATCGCCCGATTCTCACCGACTCGGGCGGTTTCCAGGTGTTTAGCCTTGGTCAATTGCGCAAGATTTCTGAGGAAGGCGTGCGCTTTGCTTCGCCCATCAACGGCGACAAGCTCTTTTTGACGCCTGAAGTCTCGATGCAGATTCAGAAGGTTCTGAATTCCGACATCGTGATGCAGTTTGACGAATGCACGCCTTACATGATCGGCGATCGTCCCGCGACCGAAAAGGAAGCGGCCGATTCGATGCGTCTGTCTCTTCGTTGGGCCAAGCGCAGCCGTGAGGAATTCGATCGCCTCGAAAATCCCAACGCGCTTTTCGGCATTGTTCAGGGCGGCATGTTCCCGAAACTGCGCGAAGAATCGCTTGCGGGCCTGAAGGAAATCGGTTTCCACGGTTACGCCTTGGGCGGCTTGTCTGTTGGTGAACCGAAAGAAAAGATGCTTGCCATCATGGATGCTATCGTGCACCAGATGCCCGAAGACAAGCCTCGTTATTTGATGGGGGTGGGAACGCCCGAGGATTTGGTTGAAGGCGTTTCGCGCGGCATCGACATGTTTGACTGCGTGATGCCCACGCGTAATGCCCGCAACGGTTGGCTCTTTACCCGTTACGGCGACATCAAGATCCGCAACGCCAAGCACAAGAACGACACCCGTCCGCTCGATCCCTCCTGCACTTGCGCAACGTGCCGCGGTTACACGCGCGCTTATCTGCATCATTTGCAGAAGGTGAACGAAATTCTGGGGGCACGCCTCAATTCCATCCACAATCTGCATTTCTACGCCACGATCATGGCGGAAATGCGAAAGGCTCTGGAAGAAGGCACGTTTGCCGCCTGGAAGAAGAAGTTCTACGAAGACCGCGCCAAGGGAACCGATTAACGAAAGAAAAAAATCCCCCGATCAGAATCGAAAGCTGGCCGGGGGAATTTTTTTTCGAACGTACCGATTACTGGAGACGGCTGCGGCGATCGCGGACGGCGTGAGCCAGGTTATTGAGCAAAACGACCGTGTCGTCCCAGCCGAGACAGGCGTCCGTGACGCTCTGGCCGTAGACGAGGGGCTTGTCGGGTTCGATCTTCTGGTTGCCTTCGACGAGGTTCGACTCGATCATGACGCCGATGATCGAACTGTTGCCGCCGGAAACTTGCTCGCAGATGTTGTTGACCACATTGATCTGTTCGCGGCAGATTTTGTGGGAATTGCTGTGAGAAGCGTCAATCATTACGATTTCGCGGTGGCCGTTGGCCTTGAGCATCTCACAGGCTTTGGCAACGCTTTGGGCGTCGTAATTGGGCTCTTTTCCGCCTCTGAGAATGATGTGACAGTCTTCGTTTCCGGTCGTGGTGACAATGGCCGAGATGCCGCCCTTGGTAACCGACAGGAATGAGTGGGAGTGTTCGGCGGCGCCGATGGCGTCAACGGCGACCTTGATGTTGCCGTCGGTGCCGTTTTTGAAACCGACAGGGCAGGACAGACCGCTGGCAAGCTGGCGATGCGACTGAGATTCGGTTGTGCGTGCGCCGATGGCTCCCCAACTCACCAGATCGGCAATGTACTGCGGCGTGATCATATCCAGGTATTCGACGCCGGTGGGAAGGCCGAGAGCCACAATGTCGCACAGCAGTTCACGGGCGATGCGCAATCCGTGATTGATCCGGCAGCTGCCGTCCATATCCGGGTCGTTCATCAGACCTTTCCAACCGACGGTTGTACGGGGCTTCTCGAAATAAACGCGCATGATGATTTCAAGGTCGCCTGCCAAGCGTCGACGCTCTTCGTTGAGCTTTTGCGCATATTCCATTGCAGCCTTGGGATCATGAATCGAGCAGGGGCCGACGATTACAAGAAGTCGATCGTCGTGACCGTGCAGAATTTCGTGAGCGGCCATTCGGGCGCCGTGAACGGTTCTTGCGAACGGCTCTTCGCAGGGGAATTCACGAATGAGATGAGCCGGAGGCGTCAGTTCGCGAATCTCTTTGATGCGAAGGTCGTCGGTTGTGTAGCGCATGATGTCTATCTCCCTTGGTATCGGATTTTGTCGTTCGGTCTGTGCCGGCGAGCCTGAGGCTTGATTACGCAGAACCCGGTACGAAAAAGCCGCCGGATTTTGCGTTCCCGGCGGCTGGCAGTACCTTTCAAATGCTTGCGTTACGCGTGCGCACGTACTCCTTCCGCCGAGGGGGCGAAATAAAAGGAGAAGAAATAAAATCGTGCCGTGTAAAGCATTTGAAAAAGGCAGTTCCAGATTTTCTAAGCAGAGCCTGATTCGTATTTCAGGCCGACTCAGGGACTTACTCTACTCGATCTTGTGACGAAGTGCAAACGCAAAAACACCAATAAGATCAGGTGTTTTGCTTAGATTGTCACATTTTTTCTATGAGTCGAAACGAAAATTCTAAATGCTCGATTCAACCTTTGTGTCAGTGCGTGTTAAGTTTTCTCCTCGGTGCGACTGATGACGAAAAATAATTTCGCCAGTCGCGTTGTTGAGTCCATTTTTTTGCGTTTGTTTGCGCGATGCCGCTGCTTCAATCCGACTACAAGGCTCCTCGCTGGTTGCCCGGAGCGCATCTTCAGACCATCGTTCCCGCCCGTTTTTTCCCGCGACCCGACGTGCAGTATCGAAGAGAAATTGTGGATATGCCCGACGGAGACTTCATCGTGTTGGATTGGTCGGAACCGGAACCGATGGAGCTCAACGCGCCGGTGTTGGTGCATTTCCATGGATTGGAGGGTGATTCTCACAGCCATTACGCAGAAGCGCTGATGCACGAGTGTGTCAAATGCGGTTGGCGAGGCGTCGTTGCGCATTTCAGAGGGTGCGGCGGTCTGCCCAATCGTTTGCCGCGGGCGTACTTTGCCGGCGACAGCGACGATTGCGACTGGATACTGAGGACGGTTCACGAACGTTTCATCACGGCGCCGATTTATGCGGTCGGCGTGAGCCTCGGCGGTAACTACATTGCCAAATACATGGGAGAGCGCCCGCAGGAAGCGTCTTTCCTCACGGCGGCCGTCTCGATCGGTGCGCCGGTGGATTTGGTGGCCGGAAGCGAAATCATGAGCCGCGGCGCCAACAAGCTCTACGAAGAGATGTTTTTGTCGACTCTCAAGGAAAAGCTCATTGATAAGGCCAAGCGTTTCCCGGATCTCATTGATATCAACAAGGTCAAGAGCTGTAAAACGCTCTACGACTTTGACAGTGTCTACACCGCACCGATTCATCACTTCAAAAGCGCAATGGAATATTGGACCTTGTGTTCGGCCAAGCGCTATCTCAGAAACGTCACAAGACCGCTGCTGCTTTTAAACGCCAAAAACGATCCCTTCCTGCCGCGCTGGGCGCTGCCGACGGAAAAGGATGTGAGCGACTGTGTCTATCTTGAGCAACCGGAGGAGGGTGGTCACATCGGTTTTCCGCGCGGCAATCCTCCCGGAGATCTGGGTTACCTGCCCGAGCGCGTCATGCGGTTCTTCTCGGCGTTTGAACCCAAGATCGAAAGCGTTTGAGCGAGCAAAAAACGCCGCGATGCAATTTTTTGTCAACTGAATCTGCGAATTCTTGCGTTTTTTCGAAGATACAATTTACGAATTCTTGCTGAGTGGCGGCGATCTGACCTTGCCTGAAATTGGTTGACAGTTTTCCGCGGTGTGACTGAATAAGTGGACAGTTTTTGGGTTTTTGCCTAAAACGAGCGACAGCTTTTTTGCAAAGACCTAATTTGGGGGTGACAGGTTAGGTTTACGTCTGATGCAATTTTTTGTAAACTGAATCTGTGAATTCTTGCAGGATTTCGCAAGTGAAATTACCATTTTCTTGCATTAGAGCGTTTTTATGCCGTTTATCAAACGCGATTTATTGCCGCTGTTGCAGAGCCATCGACCTCCCAAAGCTTGTGTTCTGTTCGGTCCTAGGCGAACAGGGAAGACCACTTTGTTAAGGGAACTTTCTCGCCAACAGAATGTCTCTTGGTTCAATGGTGATAACAGCCTTGAAGTTGCTCAAAATCTTGACCTGCCAACAGGTGCCGCCATTCGTTCGCTTCTCATGAATAGCAAAACAATTGTGATTGATGAGGCGCAGCGAATTCCAGGAATAGGATTGTTGTTGAAGCGTTTGGTGGACGAGAACGAGCAGCTTGAGAATCCAGTCAACATCTTTGCAACTGGATCGTCAGCATTTGAACTGGCAGCCGGAGTGAAAGAGTCGGCTCTGGGAAGGTTGCGTGAATACAACGTGTGGCCGTTGTCCATGGCGGAGTTAGCCGCGGACAGCAGCTGGGTCAACGCGCTCCTCAATATTGATACGCGCATTGTTTATGGTATGTATCCTGAGATTTGTACCGACCCGGAGTATGCGCGTGATAACTTGATTTCACACTGTCAATCGTTGCTCTTTAAAGACATCTTCAATCTTTCGAGTATTCGATACAGTTCGAAATTTGAGACCTTGGTGAAATTGTTGGCCTACAACATTGGTTCAGTTGTGAATTACGACAATCTAAGTCGCGAAACTGGGCTAAGTCGGCCGACGGTTATGGAGTACATCCGTCTGCTCGAACAGTGCTTTGTTGTCAAAGTTTGCCACTCGTACGCTAAAAACCTGAGCAACGAGCTGAAGAAAAGCAAAAAAATCTATTTTTGTGACACAGGCATTCGCAATGCGGTCATTGAGGATTTCTCTCCGTTGGCTAGCCGTGCCGACGCCGGTGCGTTATGGGAAAATTTTTTCTTCATGGAACGCGTTAAATTCCATAGCCTTCATCGAGACTACGCGCGCATTTACTTCTGGAGAACGTCTGGACGACAACCTCGGGAAATTGACTTTGTTGAGGTGATTGATAACAAAATGAGAGCGTTCGAATGCAAGCTTTCAGAAAAGGCTAAATCTCGATCGCATGAGATTTTTACGAAGGCTTATCCTGATTGCACGGTTGACGTGGTATCTCCCCAAGATCTGATGCGCATCTGGCAAGCGTAGATAACGCTCCCCCTAAAATTACGAAGAGTATCTCGTAAATTTACGAGTTCTATTGAGTGAATTCTTGTTCAAGTCCTGAAATCATGTTTCGACGGCATGAATACGACGTTTTGAGAAAGCGACCGAATGTCGCCTTGATTGTGGGCTGTGGGGGCTGCCGCTTGAAACGTTCCTGGAAACGCCGATTACCGATTTGTTCTGAGAACATTGGTGAAAGATAAGGAAGCCCAATGACCGACAATGCGCAACATGCAGACCTCAAACGTATGTGGAGCGGATGGATTTCGCTCGTGCTGTTTGTGCTGCTGATTCCGTTGAGCAACTGGGTGATCGTGAACCTTGGTGTCGTCTGCCCGCCCGGCGAACCTTGTCTTGTGCCGGTTCTGCCTGGTCTGTGGGCACCTTCGACCGTGTTGTTGGCTGGTTTCAGCTTGGTGCTTCGCGACGTTGTGCACCACTGTCTGGGCTGGCGTTGGGCGTTGTCGTCCATCTTTTTCGGGGCGGTGCTCTCGGGTTTTATTTCCGAGCCTTCGCTCGTGGTTGCATCGGTGAGCGCTTTTCTTTTTGCGGAATTGGCTGACTTTGCGGTGTACGCACCGATGAAAAAGCGCTATCCGGCCATGGCAGTCATCGTTTCCGGTCTGGTCGGTTCCGCCGTGGACTCTGCTATTTTCCTGTCACTTGCCTTTGGGTCAGTCCAATATTTGTTGGGGCAGGTGCTCGGCAAGTTTTGGATCAATCTGCTGGCCGGTATCGCCATTGCCTGGTGGCGACGCCGCAAACAGGCTGAGATGGCGATTTGCGCCTGAGCTGTTTGATTTGGAAGGAAAAATTGACGTTTTCCTGAGCGGCTGTCTTTGCTACAATCTCGCACCACTTTCAAAAAACTTCTGCGCCGGATTGTTCTGCCGGTGGCGGTCACAAGGAAACCATATGTCCCATATCGGTGAGCTGGGCGACATGAAGCGCCCGTTGAGCGGTTGGCTCTCGCTCGTTTTGTTTGTTCTGATGATCCCCTTGACGAACTGGGTGATCATGAACGTCGGCCTCGTTTGCCCGGCTGACGGTCCTTGTCTGATTCCCGTTTGGCCCGGTTTATGGGCGCCTTCCGGCGTGCTGCTTGCCGGTTTCAGTCTGGTGCTGCGCGACGTCGTGCATCACTGCCTGGGCTGGCGCTGGGCGTTGATTTCGATTTTTGCCGGTGCCGCGCTCTCCGGGCTCATTTCCGAACCCGCTCTGGTCATTGCTTCGGTCTGTGCCTTCTTGTTTGCGGAGCTCGCTGACTTTGCCGTTTATGCTCCCATGAAGAAGCGCTATCCGGCCATGGCTGTGATTGTGTCGGGGCTGGCCGGTTCCGTGGTTGACTCCGCGATTTTCCTGTCTCTGGCTTTCGGCTCCATTGAGTTTTTGGCCGGACAGGTGCTCGGGAAGTTCTGGATGAGTCTGATTGCAGGCGCCTTGATCGTAGCTTGGAGACGACTCACGACGCATACGGTCCACGAACACCTGCAGGTGCAGTAACTCGGACGCATTCTCAAGAAAAGCGGCGGTTAAGACAGTTCGTGCACAATTGCTCGAACTTGATCTAACCGCCTTTTTTGTATCCGATGACCGCGCAAAACAACATACCCAAGACCGCCGTTCTCATCTGCAATACCGGTTCGCCTGCCGCTCCGACCAAAGAAGCAGTGGCGAAGTATCTTGCGGAATTTTTGGGCGACCGACGCGTGGTGGAAATGAATCCGCTCATCTGGCAGCCGATTCTGCGCGGCATCATCATTCCGCGCCGGGCACAAGCCTCGGCTGACCGCTACAAGACGGTGTGGACGCAAAAAGGGTCTCCCTTGGTGGCGGCGACCTCCGACACCGCGCAGGGCCTGCAGAAGGTGCTCGGCGACGAATTCATCGTGTCCTGGGCGATGTGCTACGGCGTGCAGCGCATCGAAGAGGAGCTTGCCCGGATTGCCGCACAAAAGCCCGAGCGCATCGTCGTGCTGCCGCTTTATGCACAGTACGCCACGCAGACGACGGAGTCCGTTTTTGATGCAGTTCGACGCGTACAAAAGAAGATCCGGGATTTGCCGCCTGTTGTCACGATTCCGCACTACTTTGAAGAGGACGCCTACATTGAGGCGCTCGCCGCTCGTGTGCGCGCGCATTGGAGAAAAGTGGGAGATCTTGGAACCGACGGCAAGCTCATGATGAGCTTTCACAGCATTCCGGCGGTCTCAAGCGAACGCGGTGATCCCTATGAGAGCCAGTGCAAGCAGACGGCGGAAAAGCTGCGCGTTACTTTGGGATTGAAGAAAGATCAGATTGTCCAGGTATTCCAGAGCAAATTTGGAAAGGCGAAGTGGTTGGAGCCTTTTGCCGTTGATACGGCTCCCGAACTGGGCCGACAGGGGTTGAAGCGCCTTGACGTGATTTGCCCGGGATTTGCCGCGGATTGCCTGGAGACGCTTGAAGAAATCGCCACGGAACTGCGCTCTTTTTATGAGCAGGCGGGAGGCAGCGGGTTTCACTATATCCCTTGCCTGAACGCGCAGGATGATGCGGTGGCCCTTTACGCCGAGATCGTTCGCAAGGCTCTGTCGAAGGCCTGAAAATCCACTTCAGCTGAACTTTTTGCCTCCGATGGCTTGAAAAGACCAAACCCAATCCCCATATAAGAGCCATCTTTCAAGCATCCTTTTTGCAAGAACATCTTTATGGCTCAAGAAGACACCAAGCAGGAACAGGTTAATCCTGCCGACGAATTGAAGAAAGCAGCCGAAGCTGCGGAACAGGCGCAGGGTTCTGAACTGCCTCCGGAACTCGGCATCGAACCCGAAGGCGCAGAAGCCTCGCTCGAAGACCAGCTTGCCGCGGCGACGGCCAAAGCGGCTGAGAATTTTGATCTTTACGTGCGCGCGGTTGCCGAAATGGAAAACGTGCGTCGCCGTGCTGCCGAAGACGTTTCCAAGGCGCAGAAGTTCAGCATCGAGAAGTTTGCCAAGAACCTGCTTCCGGTGATGGATTCGCTTGAAAAGGCGATCGAAATGACCGCCGAAATCGAAGGCCCGATGCGAGAGGGCATTCTCGCGACGCACCGTCAGCTTGTGCATGCGCTTGAAATGAGCGGCATGACCGTCATCGATCCGAAGGACGCCAAGTTTGATCCCAACACGCAGCAGGCCATTGCCATGGTGCCTGCCGTCGAAGGCAAGAGCGCGGGTGACGTTGCTCAGGTCTTTCAGCACGGCTGGAAGATTCACGAGCGTGTGCTTCGCCCGGCCATGGTGAGCGTGGTACAAGGCTAAAAGCTCGCCGACACAAAATTTTTCAGACGCCCCGTTGAATTTTCTCGGGGCGTCCCCATATAGGGGGTATGGCGCGGCAGGGACACCCCAAAAAAGAGCTCTCTGCCCGACGCGTAAGAGTTTCAGATCACGGTCGAATCCTTCCGAAGTCGGTTGACGAGGAAAAGGAAAGCGGCCCAACAGAGAATCAAGAGGAAAAAGAACAATGTCTAAGATCATCGGTATTGACCTTGGCACCACCAACTCGGCTGTGGCCATCATGGAAGGCGACAAGGTTCGTGTGATCGAAAATTCCGAAGGCGCTCGTACGACGCCTTCCATCGTTGCTTACATGGAAAACGGCGAGATTCTTGTCGGCGCAACCGCCAAGCGTCAGGCCGTGACCAACCCGAAGAACACGCTGTTTGCCGTCAAGCGCTTGATCGGCCGCCGTTATGAAGACGCCGAAGTGCAGAAGGACGTGCAGCGTGCTCCGTTTAAGATCATCCGCGCCGACAACGGCGACGCCTGGGTGCAGGTGATGGGCGACAAGAAGCTTGCTCCGCAGCAGGTTTCCGCCGAAGTGCTCCGCAAGATGAAGAAGACCGCCGAAGACTACCTCGGCGAACCGGTGACCGAAGCCGTGATCACGGTTCCGGCCTACTTCAACGACAGCCAGCGTCAGGCCACGAAGGATGCCGGCCGCATCGCCGGTCTCGAAGTCAAGCGCATCATCAACGAACCGACGGCCGCAGCTCTGGCTTTCGGTCTTGACAAGATGGGCAACGAAGACCGCAAGATCTGCGTCTACGACTTGGGCGGCGGCACGTTCGATATCTCCGTGATCGACATCGCCAACATCGACGGCGACAAGCAGTTTGAAGTGCTCTCCACCAACGGCGACACGTTCTTGGGTGGCGAAGACTTTGACCGTCGCTTGGTCGAATACCTGATCTCCGAATTCAAGAAGGACAACGGCATTGATCTCGGCGGCGATGTGCTTGCCTTGCAGCGTCTGAAGGACGCCGCTGAAAAGGCCAAGATCGAACTTTCGAGCCGTCAGGAAACCGAAGTGAACCTGCCGTACATTTCGGCTGACCAGACCGGTCCGAAGCACATGAACATCACGATCACGCGCGCCAAGTTCGAAAGCATGGTCGAAGACCTCGTGCAGCGTACGATCGAACCCTGCCGCAAGGCTTTGAAGGATGCCGGTCTGTCGACGTCCGATATTACCGACGTGATCCTCGTAGGTGGCCAGAGCCGTATGCCGCGCGTTCAGGAAGTGGTGCGCGAATTCTTCGGCAAGGAACCTCGCAAGGACGTCAACCCTGACGAAGCCGTGGCTATCGGTGCCGCCATTCAGGGACAGGTGCTCTCGGGCGGGCGCAAGGACGTGCTGCTGCTTGACGTTACCCCGCTGACGCTGGGCATTGAGACCCTGGGCGGCGTGATGACCGCGATGATCAAGCGCAACACCACGATCCCGACCAAGCACTCGCAGGTGTTCTCGACGGCGGAAGACAATCAGCCGGCTGTGACCATCAAGGTCTATCAGGGCGAACACGAAATGGCGGCTTCCAACAAGTTGCTCGGTGAGTTCAACCTCGAAGGGATTCCGCCCTCTCCGCGTGGTCTGCCGCAGATTGAAGTGACGTTCGATATCGACGCCAACGGCATCCTGCACGTGACCGCTAAGGACAAGGCCACCGGCAAGGAAAACAAGATCACGATCAAGGCAAGCTCGGGCTTGTCCGAAGAAGAGATCAAGAGCATGGTTGCCGCTGCCGAAGCCAACAAGGAAGAGGATCACCGCCGCTTCGAGCTGGCTCAGGCCCGCAACATGGCCGACGCTTCGATCGCTCAGGTTCAGAAGACCCTGAAGGATCTCGGCGACAAGGTCGAAAGCGCTGATCGCGCTGCCTGCGAAAACGCCATCAAGGATGTGGAAGAACGCATCAAGGGCGAAGACAAGGCTGCGATTGAAAAGAGCGTGGAAGCGCTGATGGCTGCCGCTCAGAAGATCGGCGAAAAGCTCAACCAGCAGGCTGCTCAGACTCAGCAGGCTCAGGCAGGCGCCCAGCAGCAGGCGGGCGGTGCCGGTCAGCAGCAGGCCAACAAGGGCGATGACGACGTGGTCGATGCCGACTACACTGAAGTCAAGCACTGATTTGGCTCAAGAGCAAAACCCGAGCCCGGCGCGGCGTCCGAACTTTAAGGATGCCGAGTCGGCCGTATGAGACACGGGGCCGGGCCGCCATTTGGCGATTCGGCCCTTGGCATGTTTTTTGGTAACGATTGAAACACTATGGCTGACCAGGATTATTACGAGGTACTGGGAGTCTCGCGCGACGCAAGTGACGACGAGATCAAAAAGGCGTATCGACGCCTGGCGATGAAGTACCATCCCGATCGCAACAACGGCGACAAAGCGGCTGAGGAAAAGTTCAAGCAAGTGGGCGAGGCCTACTCGATTCTGAGCGATCCCCAAAAGCGCGCAGCCTATGACCGCTACGGCAAGGCAGGGGTTGATCCGAGTGCGGCCGGTGCGGGCGGTTTCGGAGGTTTCGGCGGCTTCGGTCAGGGCCAGGGCGGTTTTGGCGACTTCAGCGACATCTTCTCAGAGATTTTCGGAGGCGGTGCGGGCGGCGGTCGTCGCGGCGGTCCCAAGGTGTTCCGCGGTGCCGATGTGAGTTATTCGCTGGAAATCACGCTTGAACAAGCGGTGGCGGGTGCCAAGACCGACATCCGCGTGCCGGTTTGGGAAGAGTGCGAAACCTGTCACGGCTCCGGCTGCAAGTCGGGGACTTCGAAGAAGACCTGCCCGCATTGCGGCGGCAGCGGCATGATCAACATCAACCGCGGCTTCCTGCAGGTGCAACAGACCTGTCCGTATTGCCACGGCACGGGTGAAATCATTGCCGATCCGTGTCCGGATTGCCAGGGACGCGGTCGTAACCGCAAGACGAAGACGCTGGAAATCAACATTCCGGCGGGCATCAACGACGGCCAGCGCATCCGCATTCAGGGCAAGGGCGAACCCGGTCCCAACGGCGGTCCCTGCGGCGATTTGTTCGTGCAGGTGTTCATCAAGCAGCACGAAATTTTCCAGCGCGACGGCGACGATTTGCATGCCGATTTGCCGCTGAGCTTTGCGACGGCCGCTTTGGGCGGAGAAGTGAGCGTGCCGACGATGGGAACCGAAGCGCGCATCACGATTCCGGAAGGCACGCAAACGGGCAAGATTTTCCGTCTGCGCGGAAAAGGTGTGCCGCATCTGCACGGCGGCGGCAACGGCGATCTGTACGTACACGCTTTCGTTGAGACGCCGGTCAATCTCACGAGCAAGCAAAAGAAGATGCTCAAAGAGTTTGACGAGTCGATCAAGGAAGGCGGCACCAAGCATTCGCCTCAGAGCACGAGCTTTTTGGACAAGATGAAGAAATTCTTCTCTTAATAGACTCGACTGATGGCACTTTGCGCTACAGTGGTAGCAGAGAAAACCTCGAATACACAACAAGGAGATATTCCAATGACCAATAAGTTTGCAGGCACCCAGACCGAAAAGAACCTTTGGGCTGCCTTTGCCGGCGAGTCTCAGGCCCGCAACAAGTACGATTACTTTGCTGGCGTGGCTCGCAAGGAAGGCTATCAGCAGATCGCCGAGCTCTTTGACGAAACGGCCGCCAACGAACGCCAGCACGCCAAGATCTGGTTTAAGCACCTACAGGGCATCGGCAACACGGCCGAAAACCTCAAGGCTGCTGCCAGCGGTGAAAACTACGAATGGACGGATATGTACGAAGGCTTCGCGAAGACGGCCGAAGCCGAAGGCTTTGCCGAACTCGCAGCACAGTTCCGCGCCGTCGGCGCCATCGAAAAGGCGCATGAAGAACGCTTCCTGAAGCTTCTCAACAACGTTGAGATGAAGCAGGTCTTCGAAAAGAGCGAAGAAGTGATGTGGCAGTGCCGCGAATGCGGTCACTTGGTGATCGGCAAGACGGCTCCCGAGGTGTGCCCCGTTTGCGCACATCCGCAGAGCTTCCAGCAGATTCGCGCCGAAAACTATTGATGAACGCCGCGCGAACAGCGCAACTTCAGTAGAATCCGCAGGCCTCCCGCCGCAACAGTGTAGCTTCCAGCTGACGCGGTTAGGGAGGTTTCCTGTTTCTTTGAAAAGCAACGGAGAAGATTCCGTCGTGATGTGATTTGCGTTACGGCAGCAGTAAGGGGAAGGCACAAAGAACTGCGCCTTAAGGGAGGGATGAACTGCAGATTTAGCCAGGCAGTGAATATCTCACTCCCTCAAAACGATTACTAGCAACCACTGGTTGCTGGATCTGAATCGTGGGAACAAGCAGGCTAGGACTCCGCGAGCCCCTCGTGTCTTCCATGTGGAGCATGCAAAGCGGAGTTGAACAGATGGATGTCGGCAGTTAATTAATTAGTTTTGGTTATTGAGAGACTTTCCTAGCGTTTCAAGAAATTTTCCAAGCGCAGGCAAAGCACTATCAGGAGTTTGACTGGTATCTCTGTTGTGATGACCATAGCACTTGATAGCGAACCGAAGTAGACCGATTGCCAAACTAATGAAAACGAGAGTGCTCATGGACAACTTAATTGCCCAAATATAGAAAGCTTCTGGTGGGTAACAAGGTCCGGGAAGATTGAATAACTGGTGGCCCCAAAATCCGAACACCAGAAGTGTCAAAATTGCTACGCCACAGAATGCAACCCACCTGAGAATGTGGCCTTGGTTTGCTTCTTTTGCTCTCCACGTAGCATCTGGATCTTCTTTCGCGGTCGAATCAGGATCCTCGAATAAAGCGTTCACCTGGCCAACATTCCCCATCTCTTCTTTTAGCTGAGACTTTGTTTGATTGTGCAAATCAACAAGGAGTTCCTCCGCTGACTTTTCATCTAACCTGTCTCCGTTGCTTTTGGGAGCCGAAGGTTGCTTCATGCCAGAACCTTATTTCTAAAGTAATCCTGAATGTCGTTATCGGAGATTCGACCGTACAAAATCTTTCCCCCGAGAGAGGCCTTATCCCAAGGCGACCCTGGCAAATGGGTCCATCTGGACAAAGCTGTTGCCGAATTTTTACCAAAAACAGACAGGGTCTCGTCGATTAACTTAACAACGTTTTGCGGCAGACTAACGTCAACTTGGTTCTTCCTAACACCGTCAATATGGAAGAACTGAACGGCACGCAGAGCAGCTGGGAACACTGGGCCGTATTGCCAGGCGGCAGGATATTCGTCAATCAGCCGAAGTCCACACTTGCCGAGAACCACCCCATAACAGCAGTACATCAACTTCTGTAGCTTCGTGATATTAAGCTCAACGCCCAGAACGTCACAGCGCTTGATGATGTATGCCATCATCTGGAGGCTGTCTACTGGGCGAAGGACAATTTCATTCGTCATGACTACCTCCTTTTTGAGAATTAGCGATGGAAAAAATGATGGTAGAAAGCGCGACGCTTTCTACCATTTATTCTATATCTTGTCAAGCAAAATCACACATATTTGCGTATAGCACCTCAGATCAGTGTCTGGCTACGATCCCATGTCAAATCACTCTATTTGCTTTCTTTTTTATTTTGGGATGAGGGTACGAAAAATGGACCTGATAGATCGGCCCTGTTAGGGCACAATT
>ENA-ORUG01000532-ORUG01000532.1-human-gut-metagenome-genome-assembly--contig:-NODE-532-length-43698-cov-17.372202_pt1 | contig 43698 bp, 32 predicted proteins | sample MGYA00242079_ERZ509207 | MGnify/ENA primary metagenome ERZ509207 (study PRJEB26280, sample SAMEA2338780) | human gut metagenome | biome: human gut; feature: human-associated habitat; material: faeces...
ACAACCCGGTAGTAAGCTTCACCGACAAAACCGCCAAAGGCGGTGAAGACAACTCCTTCCACCACCGCATGAGCCAGATAACCCTTACCTTCGAGGCGGGCGACGGCGTGGATTTCAGTGTGATCAAGCCTGAACGTTACACGCTGGACGGATTGAAACTCACCGGTACGTTCAACACGGCCGACGGCATTGCCGCCGCAGACGACGGGGCACAGACCGGAGAACTGACCATGGAGCTGGCCGACGGCAACCTCACGTCATCGGTCATCCTCTTCCCGCAGACAGCTGCCTCCCTGCCGTTGGTTGTGATTTATAATAATCTGAAATATCTTGCCACGCTCACCGTGCCCGAAGGCGCACTGCAGGCGGGCAACAACTATACCTATACCGTCAAGGTACGCAACAAAGGCCTTGAAGTCAGCGAAGCCACCATTGCAAAGTGGAACGACGTAGACGGCGGAGAAGTGGGTGCTGACCTGTAAGACATTACTAATTAAGAATGAAGAATTATGAGACATAGATTATTTATCCCCGCAGCCACCGCGCTGCTGATAGCCCTCACCGCCTGTACACAGGACGAGCTAAGCTCCCCCACGGGGGGAGTTGAGGGGGCTCCCGTAATCATCCGTGCCACCGGACTGTCCGTAGAGGCAACGCCGCAGGCAGCCCCATCCACCCGTGCCACCGTGGACGGCGACTGGCAGGGCGTACAGACCGTGGCACTCAAGATGGGCGACGCGGTAAAGGAATACACCGTAACGGCTACGGATGCCGACGGATACAAGAGCGCCACGCTCTCACGCGAGAGCGACCCGCACTACTGGACCAGCCGCGACCCGATTACCGTATCGGCATGGTGGCCCCTCGACGATACAGACATCACACGGATGCCTGCTGTGAAGGTGGCCGAAGACCAGAGCAAGTTGGCAGACTTCCAGAACAGCGACTTTATCTCTGCTGAAAACCAGACGGTAAAATTTGACGACCCGACTCTTGAATTTACCCACCGCACGGCACGCGTGGCCATCGAACTTAAGCCCGGCACAGGATTCACGAGCGTGGACGGTGCCACGGTGAGCCTCGTGAGCCTGTCAGCCGATAACGGCAACCCGACCGCCATTAAGACCTACCACGCAAGCGGCAACAGCTACGAGGCACTGACCGCCCCGCAGACCGTTGCGAAAGGCGAGCCATTCATCCGCGTGGAACTTAGCGGCGGCAACTTCTACTTCCGCCCGCAGAACGACGTCGTGCTGGAGGCAGGCAACCGCTATACCTACACCGTCAAGGTGAACGCCACCGGCCTGACGCTGGCAGGCTGTGAAATCGGCAAATGGGACGACGGCGGCGGCGAGAGCGGCGCAGCCGAGGATTTGGGCTACAACTACGACACCACCACCAAGACCTACACGGTCTATAACGCAGACGGCCTGCTGGCATGGAACGAAGCCGCACGAAAAGACCAATCGATAAATTGTACCCTCTCCGCCGACATCAACATGGCGGGTAAGGAATGGACACGGATAGACATATGGCCAGGTTACTCCGGCATCTTTAATGGGCAAGGGCACCGCATTACGGGATTAAGCTTATCAGCAGATTGTACTGAGCTTTTTGGTATATTAAATGAAGATGGAGTGATAAAGAACCTACAACTCGTAGATGTGAATCTGTATGGCAATAGTGGAGGAGCAGCTGGAATAGTGTCTCAAAATAATGGTCAAATCATTGCCTGCTCCGTGACGGGAAAAATTTCCGCATATGGTACAACTTGTGGTATAGCCAATTCAAATTCGGGCAGTATCATCGCTTGCTGGTTCGACGGCACATTGAAAGAGAATGAATGTGGAGCTATAGTAGATTATAACTACAGTACTATAACGTCCTGTTATTGGGGAGGCAATGCCGGGCAAGGAGTATATCATAATCAAGGAGGAACGGTAGATGTTACGAAGGTGGACGGCGTGATCGTGAAATGGCAGACAGCCGTAGACGGCATGAACCCCGCCCTCACCGGCAACGACTACCAGTGGGCACTCGGCACCGACGGCCTGCCCGTACTGCAAAAGAAACAATAACAACCCCTAAACAACACGCATCATGAAACGAACAACCATCCATATATCCGCAACCCTCGCCCTGCTGCTCGCCCTTGCCGCCTGCACGCAGGACGAAGCGGGCTTCCTGCCGGAAGGGGCGGAAGGAACACCCATCGTCTTCACCGCCACGGGACTGAACCCCGCGGCGACAGCCACCGCCGGTACCCGTGCCCCCGTGGACGGGAACTGGGAGGGCGTGCAGAGCGTGGCAGTCCTGATGGACGGCACGGTGAAAGCGTACGACGTGACGCCCACCACCGCCGACAACACCAGCGCCACGCTGACCTCCACCGACCCGCACTACTGGACCAACCACACCGACCGCCTCGTCACCGCCTGGTGGCCCTACACCGAGGGCGAGACAACCCCGCTTGCCGTGGTGGTAAAAGCCGACCAAAGTGCCCGGGAGGACTTCGAGGCCAGCGACCTCATCGTAGCCGAGGAACAGACGGTGAGCTACGGCAACCCCACACTCCGCTTCACCCACCGCACGGCACAGATAACCGTCGTCCTGACGAACTACACCGAGGGGCTGGCGTCCGTGCGGCTGACGGGCCTCTCCACCGAGAACGGCAACCCGGCCGAAATCGCCCCGTATGACAAGGGCGGCGACACCTACACCGCCCTCGTAGCCCCGCAAAGTGTGGCAACGGGCACAGCCTTCATCACCTGCGCCTTCACCAACGGCAAGGTCTTCGTCTATAAGATGAAGAAGAATGCCGAATGGAAAGCGGGCGAGGAATATACCTACACCGTCTCCCTTGCCGCGGCAGAAGACCCGGGATACACCATAGAGGGCGACGGCAGCTACACCGTCACCACCGCCGATGGGCTGAAAAATGTAGCCAAGCTGGTGAACGAAGAGGGCAAGACCGACATCAACATCACCCTTGACACAGACCTCACCCTGACGGGAGAGTGGACGCCGATAGGCACTGAAAGCCAACCATACACCGGCACCTTCAACGGTAAAGATAAGACCATCACGGGGCTGACCGTCAACCAAGAAGGGACAAACTATGTAGGGCTGATTGGCTACCTCGGCTCCGGCGGCAAGGTGCAGAACGTGGTGCTGGAGGGCGTACAGATAACAAGCGACAACAGTTCGGGCTATGCCGGCGGCGTGGCAGGAAATAGCTTTGGAGGCACCATTGAAAACTGCTCGGTGTCGGGCAGCGTCAGCGGTAGCTTCAGCGTAGGTGGCGTGGTGGGCTCTCAATGGGGCGGTTCCATCACCGGGTGCAACTCCTCGGCCACAGTGAAGGGCGTGATCTTTGCCGGCGGCATAGCGGGAGAAACGAATAGTGGGGCTTCCCTGACCGGCTGCTACGCCACGGGCGACGTGACCGTTGAAAATGACGGTACGAACAACTCCCATGCCGGCGGCGTGGTGGGATACAACGGAGGCGGCACCCTCACCGCCTGCTATGCCACGGGCAACGTGATCGGCACAGGCACCGGAACCGACCCTATCTATGTAGGCGGCGTAACGGGGTCCAACGATTTTGGCACCCTGACCGCCTGCTATCACGCTGCGGAAACAGTCAGCGGCCCGGATGGTGCCACCACAGGCGGCGTAACGGGACGGAATTTCGAGGACGCTATATTAGGTAAAGGCACCCTGACCGCCTGCTACTGGGAGAACAACCAAAAACAAGGCATTGGTGACAATCATGCAGGCACTGGCGAAACCACGAAGGTGGAGGACGACTGGACGGAAGCTATGAATGCCATGAACGCCGCCCTGCAGAACGCAGGCTCAGAGTGGCGTTACGAACTCACCGGAGCATTGCCTACCTTGAAGAAATAGTAAACCGTCGGGCGGGAAAAATTCCGCCCGAAACGGAAAATAACCGAAGTATAACCCCAATAAAGAAAGGAACTCCCATTCCCGTGCCGACGGATATGTACCAACAAGACTAATGTACCGGCTGATTTGCAATCTGCCGGAATATAATATAAGGATTTTCAATCCGCTTGCTTCCTATTTATGATTTATAGGTATGTTTTTCGGATCGCAGATCCTTATATTTTATGCTGTCGGATAGCATATCCGACAGAACATTAGTCTTGCTGTTTCTACACAATTTTGCCACACAGCTTATGTAGCAACAAGACTAATGTGCACGAGTTGTTGAGCACAGCGAAAAATCTGCCGGAATAGAGTATAAGGAACCAACGGTCAGCGAAGCTAATTTCAATCCGCTATGCTGCCGGCGCTTTATTGTAAAAAAAGCATTTGGCTTTAACTCCTTTAACTACTCTAACTTCTTTAACTCCTTAATAAATAACTCCTAATAAATATCCTTTTGCCGTTTCGTCAGAAAATCTTATCTTTGCAACAGACAACACGGTGCGGGTATGGATAGTTGTTGCAGAGACGCTGGCGCCGTGTTATTAGGATAAAGTATAAACAAGTATCAGATTATGAAGATTTTTGCCGTAGGAATGAACTATATCCAGCACAATAAAGAGCTGGATGGAACGTTATATAAACCGGAAGAGCCTGTGATATTTACAAAGGCCGACTCAGCTCTGCTAAAAGACAGCAAGCCGTTTTTCCTGCCCGACGAGCTCGGACGCATCGACTATGAGACAGAGCTGGTGGTGCGCATCTGCCGCCTGGGCAAGAGCATACCGCAGCGCTTCGCCCACAGATACTACGACGCCGTAACCGTGGGCATCGACTTCACCGCCCGCGACCTGCAGAACAGGCTGCGCGCCGAAGGCAAGCCGTGGGATTTGTGCAAGGGCTTCGACGGCTCGGCTGCAATAGGCGAATGGGTGAGCATAGAGAAGTTTCGCGACATACAGGCAATACATTTCCGCCTCGACATCAACGGCAACACCGTTCAGGAAGGCTGCTCGAGCGACATGCTCTTCAAGGTAGACGAGATAATAGCCTACATAAGTCAATGGTTCACGCTGAAGACCGGCGACATCCTTTATACGGGCACTCCGGCCGGAGTGGGCCCCGTTCATATTGATGACCACCTTACGGGCTGGCTTGAAGACCGCAAGGTATTGGAGTTTAACGTTAAATGACAAAGAGAAAAATATTATTGTCGGTTATCGCGCTGCTCTGCTGCTGCAACATCATGGGCAGCAGTGTGCAGAAGTTTTTTAACCTCACTGCCGACGAGGTTAAGATAGACAGCGTGCTGCCGCGCTTTGCCTGTTCGCTGCCGCTCGGCGGCGCATGGGCCGACTCTGTATATACGGTAAAGATTGAATATCCCGAATTTTACGAGATGAGCAGCGGCGACGTAGAGCGCTGCCTGAAGATTGCCGGCGACAACATGCCCGAAATGCCGGAGCTGGAGGTCAACGTGGTTACGGAGCGCAAGCGCGGACGCATCGAGGTGTCGTTTGTGCCGGTGGTAAAGCGCGGGGGCAAGTGGCAGAAGCTGGTGAGCTTTATGATAGACGTTGAGGCTAAGCCTAAGAACGCTGCCCTCAGGACAGCCTCGAGAGCCGAAGCCGTAAGTCCTGCCGGCCGCTATGCCGCCAAGTCGGTGCTGGCCGAAGGCCGCTGGGCAAAGATACGCGTGCCCTCCACGGGCATATATCAGATAACCGACGCGCTGATACGCCGCGCCGGATTCAGCGACATGAGCCGCGTAAAGGTGTATGGCTACGGCGGCGCGCTGCAGAACGAAAGTCTCGAAGCCGACGACCTGATAAAGTATGACGACCTGAAGGAGGTGCCCACATGCTATGTTGACGGCCGCAGGCTGTTCCATGCGCAGGGACCGGTGTCGTGGAGCAGCAACACAACAACCACGCGCACCCGCAATCCTTACTCCGACTACGGCTACTACTTCCTTACCGAGAGCGACGGCGAGCCGCTCACCGTTGACAGCACAGCCTTTGTAGACTCGTTCTATCCCTCTGCCGACGACTATCACTTCCTGCACGAGATAGACAATTATGCATGGTATCAGGGCGGACGCAACCTTTATGAGAACACGCCGATAAGCGCAGGAACGTCGAAGACATATATCCTGGAGAACTCTTCGCCATGTCAGGGCATACGTAAGGTCTATGCCAGCGTCACCGCAGGACAGGCCACCACGGTGCAGATAAAGATTAACGGGTCAGACACGCGCACGTTCAGCATGACATTCGGCGAATATGACCACGGCAAGTCGGTCAACATGACCTACAGCAACGCCTACGCGTCGCCGTCGGACACGGTTACGATAACCACCGTATCGGGCGGTCCGGCAAGGCTCGACTATATCAGCGTAACGCAGGACGAGCCGCGCCCGTGCCCCACGTTGAGCGGACGTGAGTTCAGCGTGCCCGAATATGTGTATAACATAACCAACCAGAATCATCATGCCGACGAGGCTGCCGACATGATTATCATAGTGCCCACCTCTGCCGCTCTTACGGCTCAGGCGCAGCGCATAAAGGAACTGCACGAGGAGAAAGACGGCATGAGGGTGCGCATAGTGCCGGCCGACGAACTGTATAACGAGTTCTCAAGCGGTACGCCCGACGCCAACGCATACCGCCGCTATCTGAAGATGCTCTACGACCGCGCCGAGACAGAGGCCGACATGCCGTCGCACCTGCTGCTGTTTGGCGACTGCGTGTGGGACAACCGCATGAATACGCAAGAGTGTTCGAGTCTCAGTCAGGACGATTTCCTTCTGTGTCATGAGAGCGAAAACTCATTCAGCGCCACCGACTGCTACGTTGACGACGGATTCTTCTGCCTGTTAGATGACGGCGAGGGCGGCAATCCGAAGACCGACAAGCTCGACATGGCTGTGGGACGCTTCCCCGTGCGCACCGCAGAAGAAGCAAAGATAATGGTTGACAAGACCATAAGCTACGCCGAAAACAAAAATGCCGGCAGCTGGCAGAACGTGATGATGTTTATGGGCGACGACGGCAACAACAACCAGCACATGGAGGATGCCGACGAAATGGCAAAGGTGGTTGAGGGCATCAATCCTGCCATTCAGGTAAAGCGCGTCATGTGGGACGCATACACCTGTGTAACGACGTCTACCGGAAACACATATCCCGACGTGACCAAGATAATAAAGCAGCAGCAAAGCGCCGGCGCGCTGATAATGAACTACAGCGGACACGGACGTGCCGACCAGATATCGCACGAGCGTGTGCTCACGCTGACCGACTTTTCCGGCTTCAGCAACGCCAACCTGCCGCTGTGGATAACGGCGTCGTGCGACATCATGCCCTTCGACTCGCAGCAGCAGAACATCGGCGAGACGGCGATGCTCAACAGCAACGGCGGTGCGGTGGCATTCTACGGAACAACGAGAACGGTGTGGGTAGACCGCAACAGGGCTATCAACCGTGCCTACCTTAAGGCCCTGCTCACCCCGCAGAACGGCACCTATGTCACTATAGGCGAGGCGCAGCGCCTGGCCAAGAACGACCTTATAGAGTCGGGCGCCGACAAGACGGAGAACAAGCTGCAATATTCGCTGCTGGGCGACCCCGCCCTGAAGCTCAACCTGCCGCAGATGAGAGTGGTGGTAGACAGCATCAACGGCGTGCCCCTGGCTTCTGCCGAGACTCTGCCTCAGCTCAAGGCAGGCTCCGTGGCCACAGTGAAAGGACACATAGAGGGGGCGTCGGGCAGCATTGACGAGGCCTTCAGAGGCGTGGCCACGCTGACCGTGAGAGACGCCGAGAAGCTCGTTGTGTGCAAGCTTAACAACACGTCGAGCGAGGGAGCAAGCACTCCGTTTGAATATTACGACCGCTCAAACACCCTGTTCAACGGCACCGACAGCGTGAGGGCAGGCAAGTTCAGCATGTCGTTTGCCGTGGGCAAGGACATCGACTACAGTGACGAGAGCGGACTGATAAACGTGTTTGCAATAAACGGCGACACGGGCGATGCCGTGAACGGCTACAGCGAAGACTTCATCGTGGGCGGAACAGGCTCGCTCGACAACGACGGCATAGGCCCGTCTGTCTACTGCTATCTTAACTCTCCGACCTTTGTCAACGGCGGCAACGTAAATCCAACGCCTTATTTCGTGGCCGAGATAACCGACAAAGACGGAATAAACACCACGGGCAGCGGCATAGGCCACGACCTTATGCTGACCATAGACGGCGATGCCGACAAGACATACGTGCTGAACGACAACTTCAGCTACGACTTCGGCAGCTACACCAGCGGCTCGACATACTACAGCATACCGGAGCTTGAGCCGGGCATGCACACGCTCAGGTTTAAGGCATGGGACATAATGAACAACCTGACCACCACCGAACTTACGTTCAACGTGGTCAGCGGTCTGCGCCCCGGTCTGATAGACATCAACTGCACGGCCAACCCCGCCAGAACGTCGACAACGTTTATCATCAACCACGACCGCGCCGGAAGCAACCTTGACGTGGAGATTGAGGTGTTCGACATGAGCGGCCGTCCTCTGTGGAAACACAAGGAGAGCGGTGTGTCGGCAAACAACAACTATACCGTAGACTGGGACCTGACGGGCAGCAACGGCGGTAAGCTGCAGACAGGCGTCTATATCTACCGCGTGAAGATTGGCGGCAGCGGCAGCGACATGGTGTCGAAGGCAAAGAAGCTGATTATCATATCGCGCTGACACGGCAGCCGCACCGGTGACGCGCCATGCCTGACGCTGCATGGCGGCGCTAAATGTGGCATTAATGACCGCACTACACAATAAAATGAGAGAAAAGCGGTTATTATATCAAGGCGCATGTCGCTTCTGCGCATGACAAAAGTTTTTTAGTTGCATAATCATTACAGAAAAAGAAATAAAGACAAAGAATGAAGAATAGTCAAAGAATATTGTTGACATTGATGCTTGCTGTGGCCTCGGCCGGAGCCTTTGCTCAGGACAAGCTGGACATGTTTAATCCGGTTAACACCTCAGTAACTTCACAGATGATAGCCCCCGACGCACGTGCCGCCGGTATGGGTGATGTCGGTGTGGCTACCGACCCTGATGTCAACTCGCAATATTGGAACCCTGCCAAGTATCCTTTCTGTATAAGCCGTGCAGGAGTGTCGCTCAACTATACGCCGTGGCTGCGTCAGCTCGTAAGCGACATGGACCTTGCTTATCTGTCAGGATATTACCGCATTGGCGACTACAGTGCCGTGTCGGCATCGTTGAGATATTTCTCGCTGGGTGAGGTTATGACCGACTATAACGGCGAGACCGGCGAGAGCAGCGGCATGACGATTAACCCTTATGAAATGTCGTTCGACGTGGCTTACTCGCTTATGCTGAGCGAGAAGTTCTCTTTGGCTGCTGCCGTAAGATGGATCTACTCAGACCTTACATACGACTACACGGACGATACGTCGCCTGGTAGTGCGTTTGCAGCCGACATTGCCTGCTACTATAACGACTATATAAACATTGGCGCGCGCGAGTGTCAGCTCGGCATCGGACTCAACATAAGCAACATCGGTAGTAAGATTACGTTCGGAGGCGATGACAACAGCGAGTTTATACCGACGAACATGCGTCTTGGTCTTGCCCTGATGGTGCCCATCGACGAGTTTAACAGATTCACCATAGCTGCAGATGCCAACAAGCTCCTTGTGCCTACATATCCTAAGCAGGAGGAAGGCGAGTCGACAGAAGACTATCAGCAGCGCGTTCAGAAAGAATATTACGACGTGTCGAGCATATCAGGTATATTCAAGAGCTTCGGCGATGCTCCCGGCGGATTCAAGGAAGAGCTGCAGGAGATAAACTGGAGTGTGGGTGCTGAGTATGTGTATAACGACAAGTTTACGCTGAGAGCCGGTTATCACCATGAGTCGGAGAACAAGGGTAACCGTAAATACTTCACCGTAGGTGCCGGTTTCCGCATGAGCGCCTTCTCGCTCGACTGCGGTTATGTAATCGCAACGGCAAAGAGCAACCCGCTCGACCAGACACTGCGTTTCACTCTCGGATTCGACATGGACGGCATAAAGGACCTGTTCCGCAGATAAACCGAAGGGAGCAGGAAAAACAAGAAGTCGCATGAGCCCGAAATAACGCGCCCATGCGACTTCTTGTTTTACATTATCATATTGAATAGCAAAACAGAACTAAAATAAACGATTATGAAGATTAGAACCGGATTTGGATTTGACGTTCACAGGCTTGTTGAGGGCCGTGACCTGTGGCTCGGAGGAATAAAGATAGAGCACAGCATGGGACTGTTGGGACACAGCGATGCCGACGTGCTTATACACGCTATATGCGACGCGTTGCTCGGTGCTGCCAATATGCGTGATATAGGCTATCATTTTCCTGATACATCGGCCGACACGCTCAACATAGACAGCAAGGTACTGCTGCGCAAGACCGTTGAACTTATTGCCGGCAAAGGATATGTGGTAGGCAACATCGACGCCACAGTGTGTGCCGAGCGCCCTAAGATCAATCCGCATGTGCCGGCCATAAAGGCATGCCTTGCAGAAGTTATAGGCACCGACGAGGACAACATATCCATAAAGGCTACTACAACCGAGAAACTTGGATTTACGGGCCGTGAAGAGGGCATAAGCGCTTATGCCGTGGTGCTGATAGAACGCAGGGACGACTGATCATAGCAAATCTGTTATTAGAATTCGGTCTGCAGTTCGGCTGCATTGAACATAAGAATTGTGGAGAAACAGCAAGACTAATGTTCTGTCGGATCTGCACGTGTTGTTGAGCGCAGCGAAAAATTCGACAGCATCGAATATAAGGATCTTTGATCCGAGATTAATACCTATAAATTATAATGCATAGGAAGCAAGCGGATTGAAAAATCCTTATATTCAGTTCCGGCAGATTAATTTTATTGATTGTCGGCTGCGCTCGGCATAACCAAATAAGATTTGCTTCTGCTCTCGCTTGCACGACAATTGCAAATCAGCCGGCACAATAGCTTTGTTGCTACATACCGAGAATTGCAGAGAAACAACAAGACTAATGTTCTGTCGGATCTGCGATCCGGCAGCATCGAATATAAGGATCTTTGATCCGCAACTCCTACCTATAAATCTGCAATAGGAAGCAAGCAGATTGAAATCTCGGCAGCATTGAATATAAGAATTGCATAGAAACAACAAGACTAATGTTCTGTTGGATCTGCGATCCGACAGTATCGAATATAAGGATCTTTGATCCGCAACTTCTACCTATAAATTATACATAGGAAGCAAGCAGATTGAAATTAGTTTCGCTGATTGTTGATTCCTTATACTTATATTATGGCAGATTAATTCCATTGATTGTCGTTCAAGCGAAAGCATAATCAAATATAATTTGCTTCTGCTCTCGTTTGCACGATAATTGTAAATCAACCGGCACATCTGGTAAGAGATGCCCGAAGGGCTATATTTCAGTAACCGTGGGTGGCACACCCACGGATGCATAAACATGGGAAATCACCCGAAGTGGTGATACTTGTTATAAAAAACACTCACTTAGAAAACATGTTTTAAAGTAGCACCTCTTCGGGTGCATGCTTATCTTAGCAGAACAACCGGGCGTGGCTTCGCTGAGCTTCGCCACACCCGGTTACAAAAGTGTAGCCCTACGGGCTGTCTGAATTTGTGCGCTATTGTTTATGTCGTAGTCTCTTTTTGCTGCACATCACGTAGCACAAAAAACGCCTATATAAAGCAAAAATACAGGCTGAAAGCATGAATGTACGGAATAGACAAAAACGGTCTAATGACTGACTGGGACTATGTCTGTTTGGAATTTTTGTGAGTATAAAAAACACGCTGCAACTTTCAGCAAGCTGCAGCGTATTAAAAATATGTTTAACTAAAAAACCTTTTTCGATTCGAAAGGGAACCTCACGGCCTCCTTTGTCATCCTAAATAATCATGAAAACTTTACCTTAAACTAATACTATTTACTAACCTAAACAATTTATTAACCTTTTGATGTTGCAAAGATACGGCGAAAAACGTTATCTGTCAATACTTGCACGTGTCTTTTTGCAATCAAAGACGCTTTTCTTGACGCAAATCAATAAATTGTGTGCGATAACAGCATATAAACAGCCGTTAAATTTGGTAGAATAAGTATTTTATTTTAATTTTGTGTTTGCAATAAAAAACATAAACATTTTGAACAATGCGGGTGCTAATCGTAAATACAAGCGAGAAGACCGGAGGCGCCGCCGTGGCTGCCAACCGGCTAATGGAGGCTCTTAACAATAATGGCGTTAAGGCTAAGATGCTGGTGCGCGACAAGGAGACTTCGGACATCACGGTGGTGGAGCTGCCTAAAGGTATATGGCAGCGGTGGAACTTCCTGTGGGAGCGATGGTGTATTTTCTGTCACATGCACTTTTCACGGAAGCATCTCTTTGAGGTTGACATAGCAAATGCCGGCACGGACATAACTCGCATGCGCGAGTTTAAGGAGGCAGACGTGATACATCTGAGCTGGATAAACCAGGGCATGCTCTCGATAAAGGATATACGCAAGATTATAGACAGCGGAAAGCCTGTAGTGTGGACAATGCACGACTTCTGGCCGGCTACGGGTATATGTCACTACACCCGCAAATGTAACTATTATAAGACCACGGGATGTCATAACTGTCAGTATCTGCCCGGCGGAGGCTCTGCCAACGACCTTTCGGCAAAGATATGGAGGCGCAAGGCCAAGGTTTGGTCGTCGCGCAACATATTCTTCGTTACGTGCAGCAAATGGCTGTGTTCAGCCGTGCGCGGCAGCAGGCTGCTGACGGGAAAGCAGGTGGTCAGCATACCTAACCCAATAGATACGCGCGAGTATAAGCCGGCTGACAAGCGCGAGGCACGCATGCGTCTGTCGCTGCCTATTGACAGACGTCTTATTCTGGTCGTATCACAGCGCATAACAGACAAGCGCAAGGGTATGGACTATATGGTGTGTGCCTGCGAGATTATGGCAGAGCGTTGCCCTGAGATGAAGGAAAACACGAGCATAGTTATCCTTGGAGGCCACTCGGAAGACTATGCCGACAAGCTGGCTTTTCCGGTGTGCCCGCTCGGCTATGTCAGCGACCAACGGAAGATTATAGATGTGTATAACGCGGCTGACTTGTTTGTGCTGCCTTCGCTTGAAGATAACCTGCCTAACACTATAATGGAGGCTATGGCCTGCGGCGTGCCGTGCGTAGGATTTAAGTCGGGCGGCATCCCGGAGATGATAGATCACCGCAAGAATGGGTATGTGGCTGAATATAAGAGTGCCGAAGATCTGGCAGAAGGCATGCGCTGGGTGCTCTCTGAAGCTGACTATGACGAGCTGAGCGACAATGCGGTGAAAAAGGTTTCAATAAGCTATTCGCAGCAGAGCGTGGCGATGAAGTATATCGAGGTTTATAACCAGGCCAGGGCTTACAGGCATTACAGATTATGATAAAGTTTACGATTGTAACAATTACGTATAATGCGGCCGATGTATTTATGCGCACGGCTGACAGCGTTGCGAGGCAGACTTATGCGGCAGTGGAGCATCTTATCATAGACGGGGCTTCGTCTGACGGCACGCAGAATATGGCAGAAGAATATAAAAAGGCTTCAGATGCAGCTCGCAACGGTCATGAGGTGAGGATAGTTTCCGAACCTGACAAGGGACTGTATGACGCCATGAACAAAGGGCGCCGGCTGGCTACGGGCGATTATGTGTGTTTCCTCAATGCCGGAGACTTCTTCCCGTCGGCCGATACATTGGCTGTTATTGCCGCAAACGCACGTCTTGAAGAGTGCAGCAGCAAAGGAAAACCGCTGCCGGGAGTGCTGTATGGCGACACCGACTGGGTGGATAATAACGGCAACTATATGAGCCGGCGAAGGCTTACACCGCCAGAAAAACTCACGTGGCGCTCTTTCCGTCATGGTATGCTTGTGTGCCATCAGGCTTTTTATGCGCGCACTGATTTGGCGCAGAAGGTTCCTTACGACTTGCGTTATCGTTTTTCGGCAGATGTTGACTGGTGTATAAGAATTATGAAAGAAGCAGAGAAAGAGTCGCTGCCACTGGTGAACGTTCATGCCACCATTGCCGACTATCAGCGTGAGGGGCAGTCGACAAAGAATCACAGGGCCTCGCTTCTTGAACGTTTTGATGTTATGAGCCGTCATTACGGACTTTTTACCACTATCGTCATGCATGCCTGGTTTGTCATACGTGCGGTGATAAAAAAATAAGAATCAGAAATATCAGTTATAAGTTACGCCCAAATCGGTCATGCTGATTTGGGCGTATTGTTGTTTTATATAGAAAGTATAGCCTTCTTATATCGGAAGTGCTGCCGTCTGCTTTTTCGCAGGCATGGCTGCTGTATCAGGAAAATGCAGATTCAGACAGACGACAGAAACAGGTATGTCTGGCTGAAAGCATAACCCCCTGTCGGTCATTAGACCGCACATAGCTTTATCAATTTTGTGTGTTCATGCTTTCAGCCTGCCTGATGACCGATTGGAATAAAAAAAGCGGTTGCCAGCATAATGCTGACAGCCGCTTGACATTTATAGACATTAACAATTATGAGTATCTTAAGATCTGTCCGGGACGTATGCGCATCTTCTTTGTTATGTGGTTAAGCTTGCAGAGCTCTTCGATAGTTGTGTTGCGCTTCTTTGCGATGCTCGACAGAGTCTCTCCGCGTTTAACCTTATGATAGCGTATGTCGCCGCTGTCGTTGTTTCTGCTTCTCTTGTCAGACGATGAACTGTTTTCTGCTGATGCATATTCGTTGTCGTCTTTTCCTCTTTCCTTGTTTGCAAGTCTTGAGTCGTTGTCGTAAGTGTCGCGGCGGAACATATATGTATCGCCTGTTACGTCCTGGTTCTTGAAGTCGAACATGAGTGCCGGGTTGAGGGCTACGCCGCAGAGACGTGTCTCAAAGTGGAGGTGAGAACCTGTGCTTCGTCCGGTGTTTCCGCCAAGTCCGATGGGCTCTCCGGCTTTTACAGTCTGGTTTTCTTCAACCAGGTGCTTAGACATGTGTCCGTATATAGTCTCAAGTCCGTTATAGTGGCGTATAACCACATAGTTGCCATATCCGTTGGCTTCGTATCTTACTATTCTTACTTTTCCGCTGAATGCGGCACGTATTGTGTCGCCGATATAAACCTTCACATCGATACCTTTGTGCATGCGGCCCCAGCGACGTCCGAAGTTAGACGTTATGACTTTGCTTGTCGTAGGCATGCAGAAGTGCTTGAGGTTAATAAGAAAAGAATCTGGAAGGGTTGTGGCGCGGTGAGCATATTTGTTGCTCCATTCCTTGTAAAGCTGTGCTGAAGGGGAGCCGGTCTGTTCTCTCTGTATTATGTTTTTAAGGGCTAAAGTGTCAACCGCCTTCATCTTTCTGTCGATAGGTGCCTGGCGGGCCAGCAGATCCTGGGCTGATGCCGTTACTGCCGTAAGGGTAAATAATGCCGTAAATGCTAATGTCTTTATTGTTCTTTTTATTAAATACATAATTTATTGTTCTTGGTTAAGATAAAAGTGCGGAGGCTGCCGCGGGCGATAGTCAGAAAAAAATCAACAGATAAAAATTTTCCGGCCTATCATAAAAACCTTTGCAAAGATAATAAAAAAGTGTGATAGTTGTTTTCCGGTTTAACAACTTTATGGACACTTTAACAAACTGGCATGCAAGGTGTCCCTAATTTAACTAATACTAACTGGTTGATATTCATATTGTTAGCATTTTAGTTAAAATACCTATGAAATGGCAGACCAGTTTATGTTTGTTTTGCGCAGTGAGTCAAGCCTTTTCCATAGCATGGCATATTCCTGCTTCTGACACATGGGGTCTTTGTCAATTATTTTCTGTGCCTCGTCGCGTGCCAGCTGAACCAGCTGACCGTCGCGCGCAATGTCGGCTATCTTGAGGTCGAAGGCCATTCCGCTTTGCTGTGTGCCTTCAAGGTCTCCGGGGCCACGCAGCTTCAGGTCGGCTTCTGCAATCCTGAATCCGTCGTTGGTGTCGCACATTATGTCTATTCGCTTGCGTGTCTCTTCGCTTAACTTGCGCTTGCTTACAAGTATGCAGTATGACTGGTCGGCTCCTCGTCCTACACGGCCGCGCAGCTGATGCAGCTGTGACAGGCCGAAGCGTTCGGCGTTGAGTATTACCATCACTGATGCGTTCGGCACGTTTACGCCTACCTCAATTACGGTGGTAGCCACGAGTATCTGGGTCTCACCGGACACAAAGTGCTTCATCTCCTCTTCTTTTTCAGCCGGCTTCATCTTGCCGTGAACCTTGCTCAGCCTGAATTCGGGAAACGCTTCTTTTAGCCCTTCAAAGCCGTCTTCAAGATTCTTGAGGTCTATCTTCTCGCTTTCTTTTATCAGCGGGAACACGATATATACCTGACGCCCTTCGTTGATCTGTTTCCTTATTCCGTTATACAGACTTGTTGTCTGGTCGTCATATTTATGTATTGTCACTACGGGCTTGCGGCCCGGCGGCAGTTCGTCTATGACGCTCACGTCCAGGTCGCCGTATATGGTCATTGCCAGCGTTCGCGGAATAGGCGTGGCTGTCATGACCAGCACGTGCGGCGGGTTGTCGCTCTTGTTCCATAGCCGTGCCCTCTGTGCCACTCCGAATCTGTGCTGTTCGTCTACGACTACAAAGCCGAGGCGTGCAAACTGCACGGTGTCTTCGATAACAGCATGGGTGCCCACCAGTATGTTTACGCTTCCGTTGGCCAGTCCTTCCAGCACGGCCTTGCGCCTCTTGCCTTTCACCATGCCTGTCAGCAGTTCTACGTTTACGTCCATTCCGCCGAGCATTCCCTGTATTGTGGCAAGGTGCTGTTCCGCCAGAATTTCTGTTGGGGCCATTATGCAGGCCTGAAAGCCGTTGTCTATGGCGATGAGCATGGACATCAGTGCCACGAGCGTTTTGCCGCTGCCCACGTCGCCCTGCAGCAGACGGTTCATCTGCTGTCCCGAGCCCATGTCTTTTCTTATTTCCTTAATGACACGTTTCTGTGCGCCTGTGAGCGGAAAAGGAAGGTTGTTGAAGTAAAAGTCGTTGAACGTCTTGCCGACACGGCTGAATATATAGCCGCGATATTTGCGCCTGTGGTCGCTGGCGTATCGCAGAATGTTGAGCTGAACATAGAAAAGCTCTTCGAACTTCAGGCGGTAGCGGGCCTTGCTCATGTCGTCGGGCGTTTTGGGGTTGTGTATTTTTCTGAACGCCTCGTCCCTTGATATCATGTTCAGCGGCTTGGTTATGAAGTCGGGCAGGGTTTCCCTGAGCGGTTCTTTCATGTTGTCGAGCATGCTTTTTATGAGCTTTTCGATGGCTCTCGACGTCATGCCCGTCTTCTTCATGTTTTCTGTAGTTACATAATACGGCTGCAGTCCCATCTGTGATAGCTGCATTTCTGATGCCGGATCAATGTCGGGATGTGCAAACTGGTAGCGCCCGTTGAACACGGTAGGTCTGCCGAATATTATGTAGTCGGTAGAAAGTTTATAGTGGCTGATGATGTATTTTGCTCCCGAAAACCACACGATGTCTGCCACTCCGGTTCCGTCTGACACATGTGCCACTACCCTTGTGCGGTGGAATCCCATCTCGAAAGTCTCAAAACTCAGTATTCTTGCACGTATCTGAACGAAGGGCATGTCGCCCGAAAGCTCATTTATGCGGTATATGCGGCTGCGGTCGACATATTTGTAGGGGTAATATTCAAGCAGTTCCTTATAGGTGCTGATGCCCAGTTCCTTACTGAGCAGAGTCTTGCGCCTTGGGCCTACGCCCGGAAGATACTGTATGTCCTGGTCTAATATGTCGAGCATTGTCGCGTTTTGAGAGATGTTTCAGATTAGATGAAAATATTATGTCAGCAAATTATCTACGCCAGCACCCTTGCTATAAGCAGGTCGAACGGAGTGGTTATCTTTATGTTTTCGCGGTTGCCCTTTATGAGCGTCGGACTTTGCCCGATGCTTTCTGCCACAGAGGCGTCGTCGGTGAAGTCTTCACGGTAGGGCTGCTTGTATGCCTCCTTCAGCAGCTGTATGTCAAAGGTCTGCGGCGTCTGGACAAGGCGATACTCCTGTCTTGGCACGGTGGTGCTCTTGTTTTCGGCGTTGAGATGTATCAGGGTTTCTACTACAGGCGTAACCGGCACCACGGCCTTGCGTGTTCTTGCTGTTTCATAGCAGTTGGATATCACCTCAATCGACGGGAAAGGGCGCACACCGTCGTGTATGCCAACCACTCCTGTTTCGTCGTCGGGTATACATGCCAGTCCGTTTCTGACTGAGTGGAAGCGTGTCTCGCCTCCGTCCGCTATCTGATATTCAGCAGCGAAGTGATATTTCTTGCACAGTTCGTGCCAATATTCCTGTTGCTCCTTAGGCAGCACAAGTATTATTTTCAGCGTGGTGCTGTATTCTTTGAATCTTTTTATTGTGTGCATAAGGACAGGAAATCCGTTGACAGGCAAGAATTGCTTTGGTATGTCAGAGCCCATCCTCAATCCTTTGCCTCCGGCAACGATTACAACATAGTCCATAATATTCTTCTTGTGATTCTTCTTGTTTTGTCTTATTGTCAGTAAGTTTTCTATGTGTGTTTGGGCGTGCAGCTGTGCCCATGCAGGCTATATCTTCAGATGCAGGACAGATGTATGTGTTCCGCATCATGCATACACGCCGCCACGGGGGCTAATCCGTGCTTATATATTCATCAGCCCGAATACAAGTCTTGCTGCCGTATCCGGGCTGATGAGCCGGTTATTGTTATTTCATCATGAGATGCTTGAACATCATGCCTTCGGCCACGCTGTCGGCTGTCTTATGGTCGGTAAGAGCCTCGAGCAGTGTGTAGGCATAGGGCAGGGTAGCTGCCGGACCTTCTCCGGTAGTGATGTTGCCGTCTACGGTGCACAGTTCGTGTGTGTATTCTGCTTCATCAAGATATTTCTCGAATCCGGGATAACATGTGGCACGCTTGCCCCTCAGCAGACCAATTCCGCCAAGCACCATAGGTGCGGCACATATTGCACCGATCATCTTGCCCTTGCGGTTCTGCTCTATGAGAGACTTCTTTACTCCAACATGCTCGTTGAGGTTGGTTGCTCCCGGCAGTCCGCCCGGCAGCATGAGCAGGTCGGCGTCGCTGAGGTCAGCCTCTTCAAACAGCAGGTCGGCAGTGATTTTCACTCCGTGTGCCGATTCAACTTCCTTTGCGCCTGTAACGCTCACGGTTTTAAACTCAACGCCTGCGCGGCGCATAATATCTAATGGTATGAGGGCTTCAATCTCTTCGAAGCCTGTAGCCAGGAATTCATAAACTTTAGCCATGTGGTTTTCTGAATTTTAAGGTTTAAACGTTTATTTGTATAATGATGGCATAGCCTTATTTCAGGCAAGCCAGATATCTCTTTATCGTGTCTTCAAGGCCGAAATACAGCGCATCGCATATCAGTGCGTGACCTATGCTGACCTCGTCGAGCCATGGAATGTTCTGATGGAAATAGGTCAGGTTCTGCAGACTGAGGTCGTGTCCTGCGTTGAGGCCAAGCCCCACTTCTCTTGCCACTTCTGCCGCCTCTACGAACGGCTTTATCGCCTCTTCGCGGTTGGCCTCATAGCCTGCTGCGTATGGCTCGGTGTAAAGCTCTATTCTGTCGGTGCCGCACATACGTGCCGCTTCAACCATCTTAGGCTCGGCGTCGACGAATATCGACGTTCTGATGCCTGCCTCCTTAAACTGTCCTATCACGTCGGTCAGAAAGCCCTTGTTGGCCACTGTGTCCCATCCGTGGTTGCTCGTTATCTGGTTGTCAGCATCGGGCACAAGTGTTACCTGGGTGGGCTTCACCTCGAGCACCAGCTTAATATATTTGTCAATTGGGTTGCCCTCTATGTTAAACTCTGTTGTTATCAGTGGTTTGATGTCTCTTACGTCCTGGTATCTGATGTGTCTTTCGTCAGGACGTGGATGCACGGTGATGCCTTGCGCGCCAAACTTTTCACAATCAACGGCCACTTTCAGCACGTCGGGATTGTTGCCTCCGCGTGCGTTGCGTATTGTAGCCACCTTGTTGATGTTTACGCTTAATTTCGTCATTTTTTACAAATTTATTTAGTTAGCAGTATCTGTTATTCCGCAAAATGATGTAATTTTGCATATGACAAGCCTTGTGCAGGCGGCTTTCTGGCTGTTGTCATACGGGGCTTGTGACATCTTTGCAGATAAGTTTATTCATTGGCAAAGTTACTAAATGTTTGTCATTTTTCTGCATCCTGTACTAAAAAAGAAATTTAAAAGCTTAAAATTATGGGGTCGCGCAAGTTTAAATTCGCACTATTTGGAAATATCTATCAGGCAAAGAAGTCGGCTAACATCCGGGATATAATGTCGTATCTCACGCGCCGCGGCGCTGAAGTGTGCGTTGAAAAACTTTTTTACGACTTTCTTGTAAGCACCGGACGACTGTCGCCAGGCTCCGTTGAAGTGTTTGAGGGAGGTAACTTCATGGCTGATTTCGTCATATCTATGGGCGGCGACGGCACGCTGTTGCGTGCGGCGGGGCTCGTAGGAAGCAAGAATATACCAATACTTGGAGTCAATATGGGCCGGCTCGGATTCCTGGCAGACATCGTGCCTACCGAAGCCGAGAGCGCGCTCGACTCGCTCTATCGCGGCGACTACACGCTGGAGAACCATTCGGTAATATGCGTTGAGGCCGACGGCAAGCCTCTGCCGGGTGTGAGCCATGCGCTCAACGACATAGCCGTGCTGAAGCGCGACAATGCCTCGATGATATCAATACGCACAAGCATCAACGGCGAGTATCTCGTTACATATCAGGCCGACGGACTCATTGTCAGCACTCCTACAGGCTCAACGGCCTATTCGCTGTCGAATGGCGGACCTATCATCGTGCCGCAGACGGGCATCCTGTGCCTTACGCCGGTGGCTCCGCACAGCCTGAACATCAGGCCGATGGTGATTTCAGACGACTCTGAAATAACTCTCACCGTGGAGAGCCGCAACCACAACTTCCTCATTGCCGTCGACGGACAGTCGGCAAAGTGCAGCGAGAAGACACGGCTCACCATACGCAAGGCACCATACAACATAAAAATCGTGAAGCGCAGCAGTCAGAAATACTTCTCCACTTTGCGCCAGAAGATGATGTGGGGAGCCGACACGCGCGGCTGACAACATCTCCGCACCAGTATGCTGACATCAGTCCTGCATTCCGGCGTGGTGTCTGCGACATACCCGGAAGCACCTTTAGCAGAAGCTTATGAAGATAAAGAACCTGTTGAGAATACCCCAAAGCAAATATCCCGTCAAGGCTATTTTGCGCTGGTTGTGGCACGCTTGGCGCGGCAACCGGCTTCAGGCCGTGCTCAACGCCGCGCTCGGACTGCTCGGCGTGGCTGCCAGCTTGATGTCGGTGTGGGCTGTTCAGAATGCCATCGACGTGGCATCTCATGTCCGCAGCGGCTCGCTCTATGCGGCAGTGGCGCTTATGGGCGTGTTTGTGCTTTGCGACTTTGGCGTCAGCATAGCTTCGGTATGGGTGAGAAACATTCTTGGCATAAAGGCGCAGAACCGCATGCAGCAGCACATGCTTGACCGCATACTGCGCTCAGAGTGGCGCGGACGCGACAGCATGCACAGCGGCGATGTGCTCAACAGGCTTGAGCTTGACGTAAGGACTGTAGTGGAGTTTCTTACCGAAACCATGCCCAACACGCTTTCGGTGGTGGCTCTTTTTCTCGGCTCGTTTTTCTATCTGTTCTCGATGGACGCCATGCTGGCTGTTGTCATCGTGATAATGCTGCCGCTGTTTATGCTTGTCAGCAGGCTCTACGTGGGGCGCATGCGCAGTCTTACGCGCAACGTTCGCAACTGCGACAGCCGCGTGCAGAGCGTGCTGCAGGAAACCATACAGAACCGCATGCTCATAAAGACTCTTGAAAAGGATGACGCCATGGTGGAGCGGCTTGAGGCAACGCAGAGCGAACTGCGGCATAATGTGGTAAGGCGTACGGCCTTCTCGCTGTTTTCGAGCTTTGTCCTCAACTTCGGCTTTGCGGCAGGCTATCTTATCGCCTTTCTGTGGGGAGCCATAAGGATGTACGGCCACACGCTGTCTTTCGGCGGCATGACGGCCTTTCTGCAGCTCGTGGCGCGCATACAGGGGCCGGCACGCAATCTGACAAAGCTTGTTCCTCAGTTTGTGTCGGTGCTCACGGCGGCAGAACGGCTCATGGAACTTGAGGAAAATCCGCTTGAGGAGCAGGGCGCCCCGCTGCATGTAGCTGCCGACGGTGGAGTGGGCGTGCGCTTCGAGAATGTAGCTTATGCCTATGCCGACGGCGAACGCGAGATAATGAATAACTTTTCGTTCGACTTCACCCCGGGCAGCTGTACTGCCGTGCTCGGCGAGACCGGCACCGGCAAGACCACTCTTGTGCGCATGATTCTTGCCCTGATACGCCCTGACTCGGGGCGTGCCGTGATATACAACGGACGAGGCGAAAGCTACCAGTTGTCGTCGCTCACGCGCTGCAACTTTGTATATGTGCCGCAGGGCAACACGCTGCTGAGCGGCACCATTCGCGACAATCTGAGGCTTGGAAACCTTTCGGCCACTGACGAGGATATGCTCAACGCCCTTCATCGTGCCTGTGCCGACTTTGTCAGCGAGCTGCCCGACGGGCTCGACACCGTATGCTCTGAGTCGGGCGGGGGACTGAGCGAAGGTCAGGCGCAGCGCATAGCCATAGCCCGGGCGCTGCTGCGCGACGGCAGCGTGATGCTCTTCGACGAGGCTACAAGCTCGCTCGACCCTGACACAGAGCGCCGCCTGCTGGCCAATCTGCTGGCAGACAGACAGCGCACCATCATCTTTGTAACCCACCGCATGGCCGTGGTAGACTATTGCGACCGTGTGCTGCGCATGGAGCGTCTCTGACTCTTCGTGTCGTGCCTGCACATATGCTGTCGTTCAGGCATGATGTTTGTAGTGAATTTTATTAACCAAAATAAATTTTAGCGTTATGAAAAAACTTATCTTTATGGCGGCTTTCGCCATCATGACTGTCCTTGGCGCTGCGGCTCAGGATGCCGACTCGCGCTATGCCACCGAACTGCTGAAGCCTGGAACTGAGGCTCCCGACTTCACGCTGAAGGACATCAACGGCACAGAACACACGCTCAGCCAGTTGCGCGGAAACTATGTCGTGCTCGACTTCTGGGCTTCGTGGTGTCCCGACTGCCGAAAGGATGTGCCCATGCTGAAGGAACTTTATGCCAAATACGGCGAGCGCATCAAGTTTGTAAGCGTGTCGTTCGACGACAAAAAAGAAAATTGGAAAAACTATGTTGAGGCCAACGGCATGAATTGGCTGAATGTCAGCGAACTGAAGAAATGGAAGGAAACCCAAATTTCGCAGATGTATAAAATCAAGTGGATTCCTGCCATGTATCTTATCGACCGCCAGGGCAAAATCATCCTGTCAACGGTTATGATAGAGAAAATGGCAGACAAGCTGAAAGAACTTCACGAACTTTAAGCAGAACCGTTCATCATAATCCTGTTGGATTATCGTTTTATAAAGATCGTCTTGTCGTCTGCCTTTTCGCATGAATAGAGTTGTTCTGGTGAAAGGCCGACGGCAAGACAAATAAATAATAAATCATAAATACTGCTGGAAAATTCATGGGATTTTGTATATTTGTTTCATGTTTAATACAAAATCTACAAGCAGTATGCAAATTATAAATAGACTTTCATTTTTTCTTGTTGCCTTTTTGTTGGGGTATAGCTCAGTTTATTCACAGACACAGGCTGATGTGAAAATGGGTGAGATCCTGAATGGCGGTGATCTGTTCCAATTGAGAAAAGAATATCCGAATCTAAAAGGCTCCGTGAGTGTGAAGATGCTTAATCTGGTGGCAGACGCTCAGTTAGGCATCGGATTTAATAAATTAGAAAATGCTGCCGTTGCCCTTGATAGTTTGTTGGCGCATCACCAAAACGAGCTTGGGGCGCAAACATCAATAGGTATGGCTGCTTTGCAAGGCATGAACCTCTTGAATTTGGGCATGTATGAGCAAGCCGGAAAAGTTGGAGAAAGTCTGGTGAATGCACTAAAGGAATCAGTTCCGTTTGAATCTCTTTACAGTTTTGTATTTATCGAAAAAGTTGGTAAAGCACTTGCCAATGTTCCAAAACCTTATCTTGAACGTCCTGATAGAGATGTTACAGTCCCGCTAAGTGTTGAAACTGTGGGAAGAGGCAAACATATCTATATACCTGTAGAGGTAAACGGCATAACGAAAAACTATATTTTCGATACAGGTTGCTCTTTTGGCAATTTCGTTTCAGAAAAGTACGCCGAAGAAGTTGGTCTGAAAATTGTAGCTGATTCTATTCCGGTATCAGGTATGGAGATTGGTCTTGTAAAACTTGCTGTGGCAGATTCAATGAAAATAGGAGAAATGGTATATCATAATCCTGTTTTTATGGTTGCACCTCCAGACCATGAGGTCGATTCGGTATTTGCTTTTGATGGAGTGATAGGTTACCACTTTATCAGGGACGCCAAAGAAATAATCATAGACAATGAGGCCGGAAAGTTTGTTTTTCCGCAAAAAGTGTCTGAGGAAGAGCCAAATATGTATCTGGCATCAAATACGCCTCAAGTAAGAATCGGCTATAGCGGAAAGCCTTTTGACCTGATTTTTGATACAGGAAATGTAAAGTCTGACTTGGGGAATAAATTTGCTAAAACATTTCCAGATGCCATTGACGGATTGGCAGAACATGTAACTTCCCGTGGCGGCTTTGGTGGAATATCGCAGATAAAAGCAGTAACATTGCCAAATTTCTGTTTCGATGCGGCAGGCACTAAGGTGACATTGCATAATACAGAAGTGATTACGAACACAGGAATAAACAGTCGGTTGTTTGCAGGTTCGTTAGGGACAGATTTTGTGTTGTCATTCAAACGGCTTACAATCAACTATCAGAACATGTTTATACGTGGAGAATAATCCTGCTTTAATTAAAGCAACACATTAGTGTCCAGTTTTAAGGGACACTAATGTGTTTTTATAATAAACTCATCACTCGTCACATTCTTATGTAAATTATTGAATAACAGTGTGTTATAGTGTGACGAGTTTGTCGTTCAACTCGTCACATTGTTTTTGAGAAACCGGTTAATTGGATGTTTGGATGGGGCGATGACCTGTATGTGATGAGTTGAAAATACAACTCGTCACGCTGTAAAATGTTGATATGCAGCGGTTTATGTGCCTTTGTGATGAGTGACGAGTTTCTCCGAAAACTTTTTTATGATTATATCGCATTGTCATTCCTGATATAGGTTTACTCCGGACTGGCTTATTACCGGTTTTGGTTGTTTCATTCCTTTATCTCCAAAAGGTATGCTTTTACCTTGCGAAAGACCGCCTTTCAGCGTGTAAAAGCATGCCTTTTGCAATGCTGTCAGCCGTGTCTTATCCTGATAAAAGGGCAAAAAGAAAGGCTCCCTTACCTTTGCCTTGTGCGGCAAGTAAGGGAGCCTTTTGTATGGTTAATAACCGTATGTGTTATTTCTTCATTGTGTCAGGCAGCATGATAACCTTGATGCTGTTGCCGCCACCGATGATGACGTTCTTCATGAACTTAGCCATCTTCTCAGGAGTCATTTCGCTTACAATCTTCTTGTAGTCGGTGTTTGTGTCAACTCCGTATTCGTCGAAGCTCTGGATAACGCCCAGCCAGTAGTTGTTCTTCTTAACGTTTTCGTCTGCACGCTTCAGCATGAGTTCCTTAACCTTGCTGAGCATTTCAGCGTCAACTGTCTTGGTCATCTTAGTAACCTCGTCGTTCATGATGCCGATAGCCATGTCGCTCTTCTCAGGTTTCATCGGGCAAACACCGATGATGCATGTGAACGGAACGTCGCCTCCGAGTGATGAGTATCCGGCAGCTCCTGCAGAGTAGGCAGCGCTGGCCTCCTCGCGGATCTTCTCCAGGTAGATCATGCTCAGGATCTGTCCTGCTGCGTCAGCGTAGATGCTGTTTTCGAGAGTGTAAGGAGTCTTGTTGTTATACCAGTACATGTAAGCGTTAGCCTTCGGAGTCTCCATCTTGCGGTAGAACTGGTTAACGGTGTTGCCCTTGTTGTAAGTAGTAACAGGCTTCCAGTTTTCCTTAGCGCCCTTTGCAGGCAGAGAAGCTATATACTGCTCGATGAGCGGACGGATGGCAGCCTCGTCAAAGTTACCGATGATTGTGAATGTGAAGTCGGCAGCGTTGGCTGTGCGCTCTTTTGCAATCTGCAGAATGCGGTCGTAGTTAGCGTTCTCAACATCCTTCATCTCGATAGAGGCGAAGCGCGGGTTGTGCATGTAGAGAGTGTTCTTTACAGAGTCTGACAGTGCCATCTCAGGTGAAAGCTCCTTGTTCTTCAGAGAGGTCTTTATCAGTCCCACCATTGAGTTGTAGCTCTTCTCGTCCTTGTTGATGTTTGTGAAGTAGAGATATGTCATCTGGAAGAGAGTCTCAAGGTCCTTAGGAGTTGATCTTCCGCTTACAGTCTCGTGCAGGTTCTGCATTGTGAGGTCAACGTTAACCTGTTTGCCTGCCAGTACCTTCTGCAGTTCAGTGCTGCTGAAGTTGCCCAGTCCGCTGTAGCCGATGGCCGTGTCGAACATCTTGATGTTAGCGTAGTCTTCCTTGCCGAGCAGAGAAGCACCACCCTTAGATGTAGCGCTGAGGATAACCTCGTCGTCCTTATAGTCAGTCTTCTTCAGCAATACTCTTGCACCGTTAGACAGTGTGAGCTCTTTGTAGCCGAACTTAGCGTTCTCTTTCTCGCTCTTGATGCTGCCTTTCTTGGGCAGAACGCTTATCAGCGGCTCGTTCTTAACGTTGTCAACCCATGCTGTGAGCTGCTCAGCGTGAACGCCGTCGATGGCCTTCTTGATAGATTCAGCTGTAGGATATTTAGCACCTTCCTTCTCTGTGTAGAATGCCACTACAACTGTGTTGGTGTCAGTTTCGCTTATCAGCTCCTTGGTAATCTCGTTGACAGCTTCAACAGGGATAACCGGAGAAATCTGCTGCATTATCTGATACTCGTCTTCGATTGAAGGCATAGGCTCGTTGCCGAGGAAGTTGTCGCGGTAGATGTCACCGTAAATAGCGTTGTCGCGCTTGTTGCGGTTGGTGTAAACCTTCTCGAGTGAGCTCATATAGTCGGCCTTGGCACGCTCAAACTCAGTTGCTGTGAAGCCGAACTTAACGGCACGCATAACCTCGCGTGTGGCTGTGCTGATGGCCTGCTCGCTCATACCCGGTTTCGGCAGGATAACCAGGGTGAAAGCCTTGGTTGTAGAAGCCAGGATGAAGTCGCTGTCGTAAGCGTAAGCCTGAACGAACGGACAGTCAGGATTCTGCTGTATTTCCTGCAGACGTGCGTTGAGCATCTGTGTTGAGAGGCTTACTGCATAGTTCTGAACGAGATATGCAAGGCTGCCTTTCAGGCTGTCTGGCACTTCGGGGTGCTTGTACATCAGCTGTATGATGTCAGTCTGCTGCTCTTTGTCCTTGTCAACGATGATAATAGCCTCGTTGTTGTCGGGCACAGGCTCGTTGACAACCTTCGGAGCGTTAGGATCAAGCTTGATGCCGCTGAACAGCTCCTTGATCTTAGCCTCAGTGCGGTCAACGTCGATGTCGCCGACTACGATGATTGCCTGGTTGTCGGGACGATACCACTTGTGGTAGTACTGACGGAGAACTTCAGGCTTGAAGTTGTTGATAATCTCCATCTTACCGATAGGCATGCGCTGTCCGTATTTGCTGCCCGGATAGATCTTCTCGAGGTTGCGGTCGAACATTCTTGTCTGTGCGTCAGTGCGCAGGCGCCACTCCTCGTTGATCACACCACGCTCCTTGTCGATCTCCTTGGGGTCGAGTGTAAGGCCGTTAGACCAGTCTTTCAGGATGAGAAGACAAGAGTCGAGAGCCTCAATGCGTGTAGAAGGAACGTTGCATATTCTGTATACGGTCTGGTCTACGCCTGTGTATGCGTTGAGGTCAGAACCGAACTCTACGCCGATAGAGCGCAGATATTCAATGAGGTTGTTGCCCTTAAAGTTGTCTGAGCCGTTGAAGGCCATGTGCTCAAGGAAGTGAGCCAGACCGCGCTGGTCGTCGTTCTCCTGGATAGAACCCACGCGCTGGGCAATGTAGAAGTTAACACGATTTTCCGGATAACCGTTGTTGCGGATGTAATAGGTCAGTCCGTTGGCCAGCTTGCCAGTCCTCACTGCCGGGTCAACCGGGATGGGAGGCATCTGCATGCCCTGAGCCATGATGCCCACTGTGCTTGCCAAGAACAGTGCGGCCGTGATGATTAGATGTTTTATTTTCATAAAAAAGAGTTTAAAATAGTTCAACAAAGATAGTTTTTTTATCTCTCGAATGTTGTTACTGGTTGTTATATTTAATAAATTTTATACGTTTTGTATGCAAAATTGTTACTTTCGTGTAAATACCATGCAGTAAGCCGGTTTATGTTTCCTCCCGGTATTCCAGAATGTCTCCTGGCTGGCACCCCAGCTCGCGGCATATTGCTTCGAGCGTGGTGAAGCGTATGGCCTTGGCCTTGCCGGTCTTCAGGATCGACAGATTAGCCTGCGTAAGCTCCACTCTTTCGGCCAGCTCGCCTAGCGAAATCTTCCGCTTGGCCATCTCCACGTCGAGGTTTACTATTATTTTACCCATACTTGTTGCTTTAGAGTTGTTTACGTAGGTTATTATATCGTGAGTTCCTGTTCCTCTTTCATCTTCAGTCCGATGGAGAACGACTCTGCCATTACAAGAGAGAATAGTCCGAAGAGTATCGTTCCCGTGTACACGGCGTCTGAATATCCGATGGTGTAGCCCGTCAGGCTGAACGTCTGTGTGGCGGCATATACGTCGTTACAGTATTTTATCGTTGCCAGCAGACCTATTATCACCATGCACCAGCCTATGCGTTTAAGGTATTTCGTGTTCTTCCGTGTGAAGATGTTGTTGCGGTTGATGTTCAGCACGAAGCGTATGAACGACACCAGCGTGATGATGCCTGCCACCATTATTGCTATGCCTATGATCACTGACAGAATGCTGCCCGCTGTGCCTGAAGAATCCTCTATCGGCAGGTTTATCTGTGTAGGCCATGCCTTATACGACTTGTTCGTTGCGCTGTCGGTTATGGTTATTGCGTTGCGCCATGTGATTTCGTTCGGTATGAGCGACACAACGCGATAGCCGTCAACGCTTTCAGTGTTTGTCTCTTGGATGTGCTTGGCCGACTTATATCCGCTGACCATGCCGCTGAACATAAGGTCGGTGGCCATCAATATGTCTACGATGATAACGGCGAAGATAAGCAGGCAGAATATGTTGAGCTTTGTTTTCATCTTGTTGCGTATTTTTCATAAAAAATGCCCGCCGCCCTGTTTTCTCGGCCGGCGGGCAGGCCTTTATTTATTTAGTTAGAGAGAGTCGTTGTTGCTGTCATTTCATGTCGGCCAGCAGGTTGGCGGTGTAGTCGCTTAGCAGTACGTAGTTGTCGTTAAGCTCATACATGTTGCTGCTCTTGTTCCATGTGTAGCAGTCAACTCCCGTGGCGTTTCCGCTGATGCTGCTGTATGTCATGCGCTGGCTCTGCACGTAGGCGTTGTCGCTGTTCTTCCATACCTTCATGTCGAGCACAGTGTTGCCGGCGTTGTAGGTGTAGTCCATGCAGAGGTAGTTTTCCCATTCCTGCTTGTCGCTGTTCCACTTCATCACCTCTTTTCTTATCACGCGGTCCTGGTCGTCGTATGTATATTGCTTGCGTGTCTTGGCTGTAAGATATTTGCCGCTGTTGTCGTAAGTAACTATTGCGCTTACTTTACCGTCCTGCATCTCTGCGTTGTATGCGAAGCGGTTGTCAGAGTTGGATGTTCCTGCGATGCTTGTGAACAAACTCATAATTGTTGCGGCGGTAATTGTAATCAGTTCCATGATGCTATATTTTTTATATCGTTATTATTCTTGTTTATTTAATTCTTTATCTGTTTTGTCGTTAGACGTTCTTTGTTCTGAAAAACTACGTCGTGATATTGTCTTTTTAATATCCTGTGGGAAGCGGTGTTATCTAAATTCAATAATCATTTATCGTTTTTCGATATGCAAATGTATGAACTATATTTGAATGCTCCAAATATTTTCAATAAAAATTTATCGAAAAACGATAATTTAACACATTAAAACAATAAAATACCGGCTTTTAACGGTCTTTTAACCCAAACAGACCTTTATTATTAGGGCAGATTGCTGCTTTTCATTGAGCGGATGAAGGCGTGAATAAAAGAACTTATATGCCGTATAATGATTCGGGGTAAGCTTATGGTAATATGCTTTGACGAAAGCTGTTCATCGGGCAGGCCTGAATAAAAATATGGGCTTTACCAAGCCACAAAGGTACGGTAAAGCCCATTATCCCAGAAATAATAATTGTTATAAGCCTGCTTTTTCGTAGGGAATATACTTAAAGTATTCGTCTAATTGATCAGTACGCTTTATATAATAAGTTTCGCCACAGCCGTTTAGCTGGATTTGGTCTGGTGTAAACGAGATGAATGACCAGTAAATTCCGCCGTCAGGACTAAATACGCAAGCGTTGGGATTAAACTTGCTATTGTCAATATTCAAATCGTTTGCGGCGATATTATAGTTGTCAGGTTCAATATATGATGTCATTTCTCCGGTATTATCGTTGCGCATCATACGAATGTTCTGAAAAAACAGTGTGCCATTATTGTTGTTGGCTGTTGCAGCTGCCCTGATATATATCATACGGCCATTGACCAAATAGACAAACATATGGCGGTTTGTATTGACCTCACACATAAAAACATCGCCATCTTTTCCAAACCTGGCGCCAAGTCTCCATTCCTGTAGACACTTACCGATGTCTAACTTGCTTTTGGCAATGGATTTTTCATAAGGCTTGCAGGTTGTTATTTCCTCTACCTTAGACATAACTTTATCTCCAATACGAAGTGTCTTGACGGTTGTTCCGTTAACCGTCTTGACCTCGTTAGTAAGTGTAAGAGGCGTAGTGGTTTCAACGACAAATGCCGAATCTTTATAAGTGGTACAGCTATATATGTCTTGTGTAGGGATATTGAGAAATGCTCTCAGACCTGTTGGAGTTTTCTCAAAGAACATACAAATGCTGTCTGTTATAACCGCTTCTGCATCATTTGAAGCCCAGACACCACGAAATTTTGAAAAATCACTTGCATAAGATGTACTGTGAATTACGAGGGCAAGTAAAAAAGCAAAAAGTAATTTTTTCATAATCTGTAAATATTAAGATAAAATAATTTATTTCAAAAGTTTACGGTCGGTATCACTACTTTCCAATATGCTCATTTGATGGATTGCTATTTGGTTTAGCTTAATCAGACGTTCACTTTGTGCTATATTTTGTTCGATAAAAATGGCATTTAGATTTTCCATATTCGACAAATTGTTGCTTCCTGCCGCATTTTTAATTGTACCGAATTCGGTACAATTAAAATCGGGATTGTATAACATTTCCCATTCGCCAAGATACTCAATAGTACTTTTAAGACTAAGCCAACGGAAGATAATATGCTCTTGCAGTTGGCTTCGTGCCATGTCTGTAAGGCTGATATAGTCTTCTTCATTGTACTTTACAATGCTAATATCTGTATTTTGAACGGTAATTTTTGCCATTGTTAATGATGAGTTGTGGTGTACGCAAAGTTAAGCAAATATTCTGAATTCCGCATATATGTTAAATGCAATATATCGGATTTTAACAAATAGCACAAAATATACGTTTTATTACTGCTAAAAATAGAGATTATTGTTTTATTTCATTATGAAAAACATTTATTGCGAGCGTAGGTGCCGTAATGCTTGTCCCACGCCTTTGCCGGCTTATTCTTCCACCTTATTATCCTTTGCAGCTATGTTTCTCGGATGATGGTTCAGAATTTCCTCGCGCAGAGTGTGCGTGTCTATGTGTGTATAAATCTCGGTTGTGCCTATGCTCTCGTGTCCGAGCATGCTCTGTATGGCGCGCAGGTCGGCTCCGCCTTCAAGCAGGGCGGTGGCAAAGCTGTGGCGCAGCGTGTGCGGACTTATGGTCTTCTGTATGCCGGCCTCGGCACCCAGCCGCTTTATCATTATCAGTATCATGGTGCGCGTCAGGTGAGCTCCGCGGCGGTTCAGGAACACGTAGTCTTCCTCTCCCGGCTTTATGTTCATGTGGCTGCGGTCTATAAACCAGTATTTCAGCTGCTTTATGGCATTTTCAGATATAGGCACGAGCCGCTCCTTGCTGCCTTTGCCCATTATTCTTACGAACTGTTCGTCGAGATAAAGCGCAGACATCTTCAGATTTACAAGTTCGCTGACGCGCAGTCCGCAGCTGAACAGCACCTCTATTATGGCCTTGTTGCGCTGTCCTTCCCATTTGCTCAGGTCTATTGCCTGCTCCAGTCTGTCCACCTCTTCCGTGGTGAGCACCTCTGGCAGATGGTCGCCGAGTTTTGGCGATTCGAGCAGTTCTGTAGGGTCGTCCTTGATGTATCCGTCAAGATACAGATATCTGTAGAATGCTCTCACGCCGCTTAGAATCCTGCATTGTGAGCGCGGTGATATTCCTATGTCGTGCAGTGAGGCGGCAAAGCATTGTATGTCGCTTAGTTTTGCCGCTTCCGGACTGATGCCGTTGTCCTTCAGGAATTTTAATAGCTTGTTGATGTCAAGGATGTATGCTTCGAGCGTATTGCCTGAATAATTACGCTGAAGTTTCATGTAGCGGATGTATTTGTGTATAATGTTGTCTTGTTCTTTCTGAATCATCTTTGCTTTATTCTGTATTTTCCCGGCTTTAGCGTCATGGCCATGTCTGCATGGCAGGATTTATTCTACAATCGGTTCTTAGACAGCATATAGTTTTATCTGTCTTGCTTATTTGTGCTTTCAGCCGTCTTTTGTTTTCTGTTGTCGCCTTTTCGTCCGTCTTTCTGGCCATAGTCTGCCATGCTTGCGAAAGTCAGACGGAAATAAGCTCAATATAAGGCTGAAATACAGGCTGAACTCTAACGCCCGGTTTTAGCTTAAAAAAATCCGGGAACCGACATGCCCCGGATTTTTATTTCTCAGCCAAGTTGAGCGTGTGGTGCCGCCTTGGCCGTATTTTATTGAGTGTTATTTGATTACTCCGAGTTCCTTGCCTACCTTTATGAAGGCATTGACAGCCTTGTCGAGATGCTCTCTCTCGTGGCCTGCCGACAGCTGTACGCGTATGCGGGCCTGGCCTTTAGGCACTACGGGATAGTAGAATCCTGTTACATATATGCCTTCGTCCTGCATGCGGGCTGCAAAGTCCTGCGACAGTTTTGCGTCATACAGCATAACTGCGCATATAGCGCTCTGCGTAGGCTTGATGTCGAATCCGGCAGCGGTCATCTTGTCGCGGAAATATTCAACATTCTCCATCAGTTTGGCGTGCAGGGCGTTGCTTTCCTTCAGCATCTTGAACATTTCGATGCTGGCTCCTACGATGGCTGGTGCCAGAGAGTTAGAGAACAGATATGGTCTTGAGCGCTGGCGCAGCATGTCGATAATTTCCTTTCGGCCTGTGGTGAATCCTCCCATTGCGCCGCCAAACGACTTGCCTAATGTTCCGGTGAATATGTCTATGCGTCCGTAAGCGTTGAACTTTTCAGCAACGCCGTGACCTGTCGGGCCTACAACGCCGGCAGAGTGCGACTCGTCTACCATTACCAGTGCGTCGTATTTCTCGGCAAGTTCGCATATCTTGTCCATCGGGGCAACGTTTCCGTCCATAGAGAACACGCCGTCCGTTGCTATTATGCGGTGGCGCTGTGCCTGTGCTTCCTGCAGGCATCTTTCAAGGTCGGCCATGTCGGCGTTGGCGTAGCGGTATCTCTTAGCCTTGCAGAGACGGACGCCGTCTATTATTGATGCATGGTTGAGCGCGTCAGATATGATGGCATCCTCTTCGGTGAACAAAGGCTCGAACAGACCTCCGTTGGCATCGAAGCATGCAGCATACAGGATGGTGTCTTCGGTCTTGAAATAATCGGAAATTGCGGCTTCAAGCTCTTTGTGCATGTCTTGTGTTCCGCAAATGAATCTTACTGACGACATTCCGTAGCCTCTTTCCTTCATGGCTTTCTCCGCAGCCTCGGCAAGGCGTGTGTTGTCAGAAAGTCCAAGATAGTTGTTGGCGCAAAAGTTGAGCACTTCCTGTCCGTCACCAACTTTTATTCCGGCTCTCTGCGGAGTTGTTATTATACGCTCGTTCTTGTATAAGCCGGCGGCCTTTATGCCGTCCAGTTCCTTCGTGAGGAACTCTTTCATTTTTCCGTACATAATTCTTAGATTAAGTTTAACATCAATGTTTTCATTTTACAAAGTTCTTGTTTTTTTTTGAAAATAGAGTAAATAATCCGATAAATTTTGTTATAATATAATCTTTTCTTCATATCTTTGCATTATATGTATGCGCCGTTTTGTGTACGGCTGCTGCTTATTGCTGCCTCGGCATGCCGTCCATGTCTGTTGTCTTGGTGTGGCGGCGGTTCGGCAGGTTAACCTTAATTTGATGTTGTGCATGGCCATTTCCGGTGTGGCGTTGCTCTTAGGCAGCCGTTGTTGTGGCTGCCGGTGCGTGTTGCCGTTGTTGTGGCGTGTCCATTGAAGATATTGTGCATGTATCAAGATTAATTGTAAATCTAATATTTATAGTATGAAAAATGTTTTAGTTATTGGCTCTACCGGCCAGATTGGGTCGGAGTTGACAATGAAGTTACGTGGACTTTACAATGGAAATATCGTTGCCGGTTATATTCCCGGAGCAGAGCCTAAGGGCGAACTTCTGGAGTCGGGACCGTCGGCGGTCGTTGATGTTACTAAGCCTGAACAGATAGGCGAGGTGGTGTCTAAATACAAGATTGATACAATATACAATCTTGCTGCCATCCTTTCTGCCGTTGCTGAGGTGAAGCCCCAGCTTGCCTGGACGATAGGCATGGGCGGACTTTTCAACGTGCTCGAGGTGGCGCGCGAGAAACAATGCGCCGTGTTCACTCCCAGTTCGATTGGCTCGTTTGGCGACAACACGCCCAAGGACAAGACTCCGCAGGACACCGTGCGCGACCCAAAGACCATGTACGGCGTTACGAAGGTTTCGGGCGAGCTGCTCAGCAATTATTATAATGTGCGCTTCGGCGTTGACACACGCTCTGTGCGCTTCCCCGGACTTATATCTTACGTTACACCTCCCGGAGGCGGCACGACCGACTATGCAGTTGACATTTATTACTCGGCCGTAAAGGGTGAGGAGTTTGAGTGCCCGATAGCTGCCGGCACATATATGGATATGATGTATATGCCCGACGGACTGCGTGCCGCAATAGAGATTATGGAGGCCGACCCGTCAAAACTGAAGCACCGCAATTCGTTCAACATTGCGTCTATGAGCTTTGAGCCGGAGATTATCTACAACAAGATAAAAGAATATATACCTGACTTCAAGATGGTGTATAAGGTAGACCCGCTGCGCCAGGCTATTGCCGAGTCATGGCCTAATTCTCTTGATGACACATGTGCGCGTGAGGAGTGGGGATGGAAACCCGAATATGACCTTGACGCCATGACACGCGACATGATCGAGAAACTGAAACAGCGTTTCGGCAAATAATTGCAGACATATATTATAATAGATAAGGCGCGGCAGGCATCTTGCAAGATGCTTGCCGCGCCGTTTTTTTATTTATGATTCTTGCGTTTACCTTATTTTTATTAATTTTGCATCACAATAAACGATATTGCTTATGGCAACACGCATGTTGCCGCTTAAAGTATAAATCCGCGATATATTATGAACATAATGATTATCAACGGCCCCAACCTGAACCTGCTGGGGCGTAGAGAGCCCGAGATTTACGGCAGCAACTCTTTTGAGGCTTATCTTGACGAACTGAGAAAAAAGATGCCTGATGTAAACATCGACTATTATCAGAGCAACATAGAAGGCGAACTTATCAACAAGATGCAGGAAGTGGGATTCACCTACGACGGCATAGTGCTCAACGCAGGAGCCTACACACACACGAGCATAGCCCTGCAGGACTGCATACGTTCGCTGAAAGCTCCCGTTGTTGAGGTTCACATCTCTAACGTACACAAGCGCGAGGAGTTTCGCCATAAGTCAATGATTTCGTGCGCCTGCCTTGGCGTCATCTGCGGTTTCGGTCTCGACTCCTACAGACTTGCAATAGAAGGAATAATATTTAATTCATAATTCATAATTCACAATTCATAATTCATAATTGGGAGGAAAGGGGAGGAAATTAAAAATTAAGAATTAAAAATTAAGAAAGCATCCCAATTATGAATTATGAATTGTGAATTATGAATTAGAAAACGTGAATTAAGCAAGCATCCCAATTATGAATTGTGAATTATGAATTATGAATTAGAAAACGTGAATTCTGAATTAGAAAACTACGTTCTGTCCCATATCGACCCTGAGGGCGACTATCTTTACAGACTGTGGCGTGCCACTAACGTTCACTTGCTGCGCGGACGCATGGCGAGCGGACACCTGCAGGGCAGGCTGCTGAAGATGCTGGTGAGGATGATACGGCCGAAGAATATCCTTGAGGTGGGAACGTTCAGCGGATACAGTGCTATATGCATGGCCGAAGGACTGGAAGAAGGCGGAATGGTGTATACATACGAGATAAACGACGAGCAGGAAGACTTCACGCGTCCTTGGATTGAAAACTCGCCCGTGGCCGACAAGATACGCTTTATCATTGGCGACGCCATAAAGGAGGCACCAAAACTGGGCATAGAGTTCGACATGGCTTTCATCGACGGCGACAAGCGCACATATATCGAGTCTTACGAAATGGCGTTGTCCGTACTCCGTCCCGGCGGATTCATCCTTGCCGACAACACGCTGTGGGACGGCCATGTGCTCGAAGTGCCCAAGAGTAGCGACCGTCAGACTGCCGGCATCGAAAACTTCAACGACTTCGTGATGAACGACAGCCGCGTAGAGAAGGTCCTCTTGCCGTTGCGCGACGGACTGACGCTGATACGCAAGAATCCGTGACGGCGCTGTCGGGGCGTTAGCCATATCCGCAATGTTTTGCCTATATTGTCTTCTTCCGTTAGCCGTCGTGTCCTTTTAGCCGGTATCCGTCAGTTCTCGGTTGGGCTATCTGCGCCGTGTTAGTGATATGACATCATCCGAAAACTTTTTACATTATTATGTATAAAGTTTTCTGTGAAATAGAAATCAAATATATAACAGATGTTAAACCGTTGGCCTGTAATGCCTGTTTGCATTAACATCTGTTATCTTTATCGCCTGTCTTTTCTCTTGAAAGAGCCGTTTTTCACGGCTAAATCGCTGCGTTTAACCATAAAAGTGAGCCACTTTGACATCGTAAACGGCCCACTTTTGTGTGGTAAACGGCAGAGTAATATTTTTTAACTCTTTGCTTTTTCTATCTGAAAATGTGTAACTATCAGTATATCAGTTGGTTGTCTTGATTTTACGTTTTTGGCACTTTTAACGTCCCGAAGCCGTATTCGTGACGGACATCGCCACTCTGAGAGCGTCAAAATAAAAAAGTTTTCTGTTGTCGGCATTAATTATTTTGAAATAAGTCAAACGTTTTTTCTGTGTTAATTTTATTAGTGAATTTTGTTTCAGCAACTGTAATCAGCATATGACAGTTGCCTGATGACGAAAAAACAGAGTTTATAAAGATGTATTTGCCATGTTCCGGCAAAGGGTTATATATAATAAAATAAGGTGTAAAATACTTAACAAAAATTCCATCTCTTGCCAAGAGATGGAATTGCGATGCAAATATATGAACAAATACTAATATCTGCAAATGATTTAGCGATTTTTTTTCAAAAATGCTGAAAAAACTATTATTTGACATAACAGAAGATACGCTGACACAAAAATCCTTATAACACGAGGTTTTGACGCCTAAAATCCATCTCTTGGCAAGAAAGAGTGGTAGAATACTCTAATATAATTATATATAGTTTTTTAATTAAATTAATTTGTCAAATGAAAAAAAGATTTTTCAGTTCAATGTTCTTTGCGGCGTGCTTCTGCGCTTCAATGAGCATGTTTGTCTCTTGTAAGGACTACGATGACGACATCAATAACCTGCAGGAACAAATCACGACTAATGCGTCTACGCTCGACGAGATGGTTAAGGAGAAGATTAACAATCTCACCATCGAGATTGAGGCCCTTAAGGCTCAAGACGCTACACTTGAGACAGCTTTGGCCAATGCAAAATCAGAATTTGAGCAGGCCGTAGCTGATGCTAAGAGCTATGCTGACATTCAGGCTGCCGCCGCACAGGCTGCTGCAATCGAGGCTTCAAAGAAGAACATCGAGGAAGCTTGTGCTCTGTTGCAGGCTTCAATAGATGCAGCTAACGCAGAGCTGGATGCTCTCTCTTCTAAAGTTTCTACTCAGGAAGAAACTATTAATGGCTTGCTCAATGCAGACAAAGAGCTGCAGAGTGCTATTGATATAGCTAACGGCGAGATTCAGAGCGCCAAGGATATGGCTATCGCAGCTCAGCAGAAGGCTGACGAGAACGCAGACATCCTGAACGGTGTTATCGAAAATCTTGCAACAGTTAAAGGTGAGCTCGACAACCAGATTTCAGCTCTCGGCGATAAGATCGACGGAGCACTGGAGCAGATTGCTGCCAACAAGGCTGCGGCAGATGCTCAGTTGGCTGAGGTTAACGCTCTTATAAAGAACAATGCTGATGCTATTACTGCTCTGCAGGGCAAGGATGAGGCTATCCTGAAGATGGTTACAGAAAACTCTCAGAAACTTGCTGACATGGCAGAAAGTCTGGCTGCCCTTGACGCAAAACTTACAGAGGGTCTTAACGCTGCAAAGGCTTATACCGATGCACAGGTTGCTGCCTTGAAAGCAGAACTTGGCGTTGAAATAGAAACTGTTAAGGGTGACCTTGCTGACGCCGTAGTACGTATTGCTGCAGCTGAGGAGAAATTGGGTTTGATTGATGCCGAAATTGAAGGCCTTAAAACAGAATTTAGTGCTGACTTAAAGGAACTTAGCGATGCTGTTAACACAAACGTAGCTGCCATCAACACTGAAATAGCAAAGATAAATAACCTTGTTGAAACTATTCAGGCAACAGTGACAGAGCATGCAACAGCCATCAAGAACCTTCAGGACAAGGCTGCTGAATTAGACCAGAAGTTGGCTGATGTAAAAATGACTGCCGATCAGGCTAAACAGTCTATCGCTGATCTTGTAGCAGATTTTGAAAAGTACAAGAAAGATAATGAGAACAACATTAATGATAAGATTGCTGCTCTTGGTTCTGAGTTGCGTACAGAACTTCAGAATCAGGTAAATGCTCTCAATTCTGCCATTTCATCATTAGAGGCAAAAGATGCTGATTTGCAGAAGCAGATTGATGCTTTGAGAACACAGCTCGGCGCTATTACTGGCGATGACAGCACAGTAGGTCTTATTGATGAGAAGATTCAGGCTGTTAACGACAGAATCGATGACCTGATGGCTAATGAAATAGCTGATTTGGTAAATCGTATGTCTTGGGTTGAAAATGAGATCAATAATATTTATCAGGAATTGGCTCAGAATTCTGCTATTATAGGACAGATCATCAACAGATTCAGCCTTGAGAGCAGACAGCTTAAGTCTCTCGTATATAGTCCTAAGGAGTATTATCAGGGTATCGAGGCTATCGGTGTTTGGTCTTTCAATTATAGGGCTATTACTGCTGGACTTGCAACTCCTGATTTGTCAAAAGACCAGACAAGTGATTATGCTAAGACATATGCTTCTGTTGAGACTAGTGTTGTTCCTGTAGTTACAGCTTCTTATTATATGAATCCGTCTAACGCAGAGGTTGAACTGGATAAGACTAAATATAGCTTCATCGTAAGTAACGCAAATTATACACGTGCAGCAAATGCAAACGATATAATGGTTGACAGCGTTAAGAAAGATAGCAAGATTACTGGTTTGCTCAATGTTTACTTCAGTATGAAGAATGCTAACAGCATAGCAAACATCAATAATGGTAAAGTTGATGTTGCCGCTCTTCGTTACAATGGCAATGATACAATCGTTACATCTGACTTTGCAGCCCTGAAGCAGTATGCTATAAAAGAGTTCTATATCAACAAGTCTGCCACAGGAAATGCAGCTGAAGATGAAAGCAGCGAGAACCATCTGGCATCTACAGCAGCAGACGCTGTTGAGCATAACGCAGCTGGTGAATATGAGTGGCCTGTACTTGAGATTGCATACAACAATACAGAAGGTATTAATCTTGACAAGTGGATTAACGTTCACTATATGTTTGCTGACAACAAGAAAGAAAGCTTCTGGGGTGATCAGGCTGAAATAAATACAAAGAAATTCAAGCTGGTTTATGAACTTATCGGTTACATCGCGAATGATGCTGACGGAACCAACGAAAGTAAGCACGCAACTATCGAAGGCAGCATACTTAAGGTTCATGGCATTGACGGTGCAGAAGCAAGCCGCAAGATAATCGGCCGTACTCCGCTTGTACGTGTTAAACTTGTTGACGAGAACACTAACTCACAGGTTGCTGAGGTAGGCTATATCGTTGTTAAGATTACAGACGTTACAACAGATCCGGTTGTCGTTCCTGAGACTGATATTAACCCTGTTGATAAAGACTTTACTGTGGCTTGTGATGGTGCACTTGCTTTGAATAACGTAACAGCTATAACATGGGCAGAGGTTGAGAACCACGTTCTCGGTACACTTGACATGAGCAAGGAAGAGTTTGAAAAGAACTATACTCTCGAGCTTAACTGGAACACACAGAATGCTGCTCAGTATTCTTATGATGCAAACAAGAACAAGTTCACTGTGATTGCTGCAGATGATCAGATAGGTACAATCGTAAATACAAAGGATGGTACAGCCGGATATGAGACAAACGTGTTGAAGTGGACTGTTAGCAACAATCAGGCTTATCAGATCTTTGGCGATGGAACAAAGACTTCTGTAACAGTTTGGGTAAGATTCAAGCCTAACAACACAGTTCACGGACAGAGAGACGTATATGTTCCTCTGACATGGAAACCAGCAGTTCGTAATATTGCTCCTGAAGCTACAATCAAGAATAGTGATAAGAAGACTGCTGACTGGCATGCTGCCAACTCACGTGAGGCTGGATATGATGAATTACATATTCAGGTAGGTAATGCAACAGATCCTTCTGCATCATGTGAATATCAGTCAATGGTTGTTGAGAATACATTCTCTAAGGTTCCTGCACAGATTATAAAAGATGCTATTTCTGGAACTTATCCTGCTCTTGCAGCTAGTGCAAATGTAACTTATGAGTTCGCACCGATAGCAGATCAGGCTATCACTCAGTATGTAGGTGAAAGTGGAGCAAGATATTATATTAATGTAACATCAACCAGAATAACGACTACTTCAGGTGAATTACTTGCAGAGATTGAACCAGTACACGGAACAATTACTCTTGGTGCAACAAATGCAGCTAAAGACATTATAAATAATTACGATTATGTAGAAGGTGCTTTGGCTAATGCTCTGACTCTGACAGTTGTTGTTAAGCCTACTACTTGTCAACCGGCATCAGATCTGATAACATTAAAGAACAATATGTTCAATGTTAAGGTTATCAAACCGATGTTTATAGAAGGTAGCCAGATTGCAGATATGCAGCTTAATGATTACAGTACTTTGACACAGCCTGTTACATTGAACTTCATCGACTTCAACGGTTACGATCCTAAGACATTCTGGGAAAAGAGCAACCAGCAGAAGGAGTTCTGGAAGTTCTATGATGTTAAGAGCATTAAACTTTCTGGAAATATCCAAACAAATTATAGCGGTTATTGGGCTGAGGTTGATGCTAATGACTTTGAAGTAACCTTCACTGAGCCTTCTGGCGCTATCAAGCTTGGTAACATGGGTTCTGTAACTCTTACACAGAAGAACATGAGCCGCGCTAACAGCTTCAAGGTTCGTATACCTCTCGCCGTTACTTATAAGTGGGGCGTACTGCATGAAACAGTTGAGCTGAATGTAAATGCAGCTTCTGGTAATGCAGCTAAGAGACGCTAATTTGATTAGACATGATTAAGGAAGGCGGACGGAGCTTCCGCCTTCTTTTTTCAATTTGAAAGATAAATGAAAACTAATAAAATGAGATTTAACAGGCTTTTGGCGCTAATATGCGTGTTTGCTCTTGTATTTGTATTTGCCGGATGTAAAAGCAAAAAGGAGAAACCGCAACCGCAGAAGACCGAATTTGAACAGGGAATGACAGCTAAGGATACGCTTGCTGTCAAAGAACTTGTAGACAAATTCTTCAGCTATGCCAAGAGTAAGAACTTTGATGAGGCAGCAGCCATGCTTTATCGGAACGATCTTGACAAGAAGGGAGAGCCGCAGCAGCTTGACAATGAGGAGATGGCTGAGGTGAAAACCATGCTGGAGTCTATTCCGATGGTTGACTACAAAATAGAGTATATAAAATTTGACGAATATTATGCCAATGAAGTGCTCTGTCATGTAATCATAAAAAAAGCCGAAGGCGATATGCCAGACATCACAACCAAGATGTTCTTTAAGCCTGTTGATTATATGGGCAACTGGGTGCTTTGTCTGACAAATACGGAATATGGCGACAAGGGTGTTGTAAGACCGGATAAACGCGACTCAGTTGAAAGAGCATACAGAAAACAGCAAAAGGCTGATTCTGAGAAAAAGTAACCAAAAACGAAATTGTATGAAAAGGAAACTATTTATCGCACTGTCCGCAATGATATTTGCGACAAACGCGTCTGTTAATGCGCAGGAGTCTTCTTCTGAATATATCTTCCAGCCCCACGCATATCTGCAGGTGCAGGGAGGAGCCCAGTATACACTTGGTGAGTCTGATTTCTCTGAACTTATTTCACCGAGCGTTCAGATAGGGTTGGGTTGGCAGTTTAATCCATGGTTAAGTGCAAGACTGGCTGTCGGTGCATGGCAGAGCAAAGGAGGTTTTAATGGGTACATCGAAGATGGCGTTTCACGCAATATTACTTATAAATACAAGTATGTTGCACCGGGTATCGATGTCGTGTTCAATCTTTCAAATGCCATTTGTGGATACAATCCTCATCGTACGGTAAATGTTTCTGCTTTTGTTGGCGGTGCTGCGAATATCGCTTTTGGTAACGATGAGGCTAATAATATTGCAGGTCAAGGTTATGACTTGGTTTATCTGTGGAGCGGCACAAAAGTTCGTCCTGTAGGCCGTGGCGGACTTGCTCTTGATTTCCGTTTGAGTGATCGTGTCAGTCTCGGTATAGAAGGCAATGCAAACGTTCTCTCAGACAAGTACAACTCAAAGAAGGCAGGCAATGCCGACTGGTATTTCAACGCTCTTG
>ENA-ORUG01000542-ORUG01000542.1-human-gut-metagenome-genome-assembly--contig:-NODE-542-length-42952-cov-60.810663_pt1 | contig 42952 bp, 70 predicted proteins | sample MGYA00242079_ERZ509207 | MGnify/ENA primary metagenome ERZ509207 (study PRJEB26280, sample SAMEA2338780) | human gut metagenome | biome: human gut; feature: human-associated habitat; material: faeces...
CTGCCCCCAGCGCCGCTGATGAGCTTTTGAAGTTTAAGCAGCTACTGGATATGGGGGCCATTACGGAAGCGGAGTACAACACAAAGAAATCTCAGCTGCTTGGCCTGTAAACCTGTTCACAACCATATTATAAAACCGCCGATTGTTGTCGCCAATCCCCATTCATTCCCTTCTTTCAGCGGAAAAATACGCTGAAAAATGTGGATTTGCGCTGACATTTCAGCTTATTCGCGGTTGCAAGGATGTTGCAAATTTTGCAACAGGTCAGCGGCTACAGCCCCGCCGGGCTCACCGGCGGCAGCGTGCAGCTTGTCAAGCGCGGCGATCTTGCGGGCCGCGTACATCATCGCAATGTCTTGCTGATCTGGCGTCATGCTCACATAGCAGGCCAGAGCGGCGCGGATATAGGTGCTGAAGTTCTTCATCTTGTCTTTCATAACTCATTCCTCCCAGGGTGCAGGGGTGTGGTCGGTGCCGGTCAGGATGCTGGCGGGCATTCCGTCGATGATGGTCATTTCAGCTTCTTTGCCGTTTCTTTGCTCAAAATCCATTTTGTTTTCTCCTTTCTTTTGTGCACATCTACGATTTATAATCCAGATTTTACCATGCGCCGTTGGAAAACAAAATACGGATAAAATTTGTCGAATGGCGCAGACTTTTTCTGCGCCATTTTTTGTTAAAAACACACTGGTATTATGGGGGGCGAAAGTATGAGTTATTTTACAGCGAGCCAAATCGGGAAAGCACTTGCAAAAGCACGGGTGTCTGCTGGCCTGAGCCAAGCGGAGATCGCAAGGCGCATCGAAAAAGGAGAGCGCACCGTGCAGAGCTGGGAAAAAGGATGCACCAGCCCGGACAGTGACGAGATCATGGACTGGTGCACGGCGTGCGGGGTGTCACCCATCGCGATTTTCATGGAGATGCTCCACCCGGATCTGTACAAAGTGCCGGATAACGGCAAGGCCGACGATGAGCTAAACGCAGAGTTGCGCCGTCTCGTGGTAAATCTGCCGTCGCTGACGAAAAGGCTGCTGCTTTTTATTCTGAAGGGTCTGCACGGCAGCAGTCCGCCTGCTGTCATATCGGAGATGGCGGCAAACCTCCACTGTCCCCTGAACAACAGGGTCAGCGTGTGCGGAACCATCATAGACCAGTATACCTATGCGCAGATCGCGGGCCTTGACCCATGCCCAGACGCTCCGCATCCTCCCATTGACGACCTGAAGATCAACTACAGGGCCGGAAGGGCCGCTGCCGAAAATGGTGCATTCGGATATATCGGGCAGAAAAAGGAGTAAGCCATGAAATGCGTGAGACCATGCTGCCGGAAGGAGATCCCGGATGGTGCTTCTTTTTGTCCGTGGTGCGGGAAGAAGCAGCCGGAAGCCGCCCCGCAACAAAGAAAAAAGCGCCGCCGTCCCAAGGGCAGCGGCAGCGTGTATAAACTGAGTGGAGCTCGGGTAAGACCGTATGTGGCTCTTACAGCCCAAAGGGACGTCCTAGGAACGTTTGAAACAGCAGGCGAAGCCGTACAAGCGTTGGACGCTTACAACGCTCAGAACACGCCAGCAGCGCGTCTGAAGTGCACCTTTGCGGATGCCTATGTCCAATGGAAATCGCAGCCCAAATTTGAAAAGCTCAGCACGGACATGCAAAAGGGGTACGAGCTGGCCTATGCAAAAGCCGCCCCCCTTTACGACAAGCAGCTGCGAGAGCTGAAAGCCGCAGATTATCAACAGGTCATTGACGCAATGGTGGAAAAGGGACTTTCCCGCAGCTCCTGCGAAAAGCAGCGCACGCTTTTCAGCCAGATATGCGAGTGGGCAATGGCTCAGGACATCATAAACAAAAATTACGCCATGCTGCTGCAGCTCCCGGCGGCTACAGGCAAGGCAGAGCGTACCCTGACCGCCCAAGAGATCGAGCAGATCAGCATCCGACAGAATGACCCGAAATTTGGGCAGACGGCGCAAATCGCAATGGTGCTGCTTTATACCGGCATGCGCATCGACGAGTTGCTTTCCATGCGCTGCGAGGATGTGCATCTGAAAGAGCGGTACATGCAGGGCGGTGAAAAGACAGAAGCAGGCAAGAACCGCATTATCCCCATCCTTGAGCCCATTTACAAGATCATTGCCTTTTGGATGCTGGACAGCGGGTGCGAATGGCTGATTCCATCCAAAGCCGGCACAAAGCTGGACAAGCGCAACGTGGCTACAAAGTTCCGGGCGTTGATGCAGGAATGCCATATAGAGGGCGTGCATCCACACACCCTGCGCCACACGGCCAGTAGTAAGATGGTGGAGTGCGGCCTGGAAAAGACCGCGGTGCAGGCCATTCTTGGGCACAAAAATTTCTCCACCACGGCCAACAAGTACGTGTCCCACAATGACCCGGCCTATTTGTTGCAGGAAATGCAGAAGATGAAGTACTGATTTGTTAGATTGTTTGTTAGGTTATCACGTTCATTCAGGAGATTTCAAGGTATTTTAAGCAAAAAGAAAAACGCACGGACGATTCATTTTTATCGTTCGTGCGTTTATTTTTGGAGCTGGTGACAGGAGTTGAACCTGCAACCCACTGATTACAAATCAAATTTATTTAGCGTTTTAACGTGAATAATTATAAACTTGTTAGCTTTCTGTTAGATTATATGTCCCATGCCCAAACGCTGAATCTTATGTAAAAATAGCACATTCTATGCCTTTTTACAAGTCGCTTATCTTCCGCATTACTAGCTCATACTCTTTCGGGTAAACCAGCTTTATTGCCTTTATGTGCTCGTCAAGCACCTGCATCAGACCACCAAAAGGAACAGAGCTGGCAGCCGCCACAAAGTCGCTTTGTGATTCAGCTGCTGTGGAGTAAGCCTCCGCATAAGTCGCAGGCGGCAATGCCTGGATCTGCGTTTCAGGTGACTGTTTTTCTTCTAGCTCATCTCGCACAGTGCAAAGGGCAGCAAGCTTGTTGACGCTCTGCCAACTGGTTTCCTCGCACTTGAGCTTGCGGATATGCTCGTTAATCTCGTCAATGTCCATGCCTGCCACCCTCTTCCTTATGCGTTCCGCAGAATGTCGGCTGCCCGCTTGTATGCGTCGCGCTCCGCGCCGGTGGCCTCCTGCATCATGTCCTCAATGTCGGAGATCATGCGCTCACGGCCATCCGTGCGGGAGTAGTGCCCGCGCACATAGTGACGGCTTCGGTTGGCGTAGCTGTTGCCCCGGTTGTAACCACTTCCGGCATCATGGCCGAAGGTCCCGCGCATGTCAGCTTCCCACTCGCCCGCACGGCTGTACTCGCCGCCCTCGCAGTAATCCTCGATGCGGTGGATGTCCAGAATGATGTCCACGATCTCGCCGATCATCTCAACATCGCCAGGGGACCGGTTCTTTTTGTCGGTCAGCTCCATAAGCTCGTCGCACATCTCGTCCTTCAGATGATTCAATTTATCCAGCATGGCTTTATCTCCTTTCTTATGCTACCCGCTCAACGATCAGATTGCTGCTTGCGATGCTGATCGGCTGGGTGCTGGTGTTTTTAACCGCCACGGTCACGCAGCAGCCGCGCGGCACCTCGATGAAAGCGGCCACGAAAACGTTGAAGTAATTTTCGACTGCCGCCGGGGTGACAATGGCGGTCGCACTGGTCAGCGGTTCACCGCCGGCAGCCAGCGCCACGGAAATGGGTCCCACAGTGCCGCCGGTGGGAACGGCGATATTGCCGCCAAAACTTACCTTGAAGCGCGCTTTGCACTGATTGGTCAGACCCCGCATGGTCACAAGGCCGCTGCCCTCACGATGCACAATGCACGCAGGCGCGTTCACCGCGGTCTCGGTAAGGGGAAGGTTTTCACCCGCCGCCACGATGACGATGTTAGAATTAGAAAATTCAGCCATTTTATCGGCTCCTTTCATAGAAAAACGCCGGGACTTTTGCCCCGGCGCTCTGGTTTGCAAAATCAGCTCAGGGGCTGAACATTCGAGAAATCCTCGAAAGTTGCCGTTATTCGATTAGGCGCAACCGTTGCAGCCGCAGCCGGTGCCGCAGTTACCGTACTGGTAGGGTGCAGGTACCGGGAAAGCGGGCACAGGGCGGGGGTTGTAGTAGGCCAGCTGACCGCTCATGTAGGCCTTGAGCGTTTCGTTCTGGGCTGCCTGAGATGCAGCAAGCTGTGCTGCGAACAGCTGCTGACCCTGCTCGGCAATCTTTGCGTCCTTTGCCTCGATGCGCTGTGCGGTCAGGGCGTCAAGGATGGCGCGGGCGTTCTGGTTCTGGTTGTCGATGATGTCCCGGGTGGTGTTCTGCACCGTGTTCCGGGTCTCGCAGGACTGGGTGGCCAAATTGTAGTTGACGCCCTGAATGGCAGAGCGGTTCTCGCAGCAGCACTCCTGCTGCTGCATCTGCATGGCAAACAGCTGCTGCATGAACGCCGCCTGCTGGTTTGCGCGGCTGATCTCTGCGGACATAAAGCCGTTGCTCACGGTCTGCTGCACGCCGTTGACAAGCTGCGCCTGCTGGTAGAAGCCATCACACATGCCGTTGTTGATACCATCCATCTTGCGCTCGATGTTGGCAAAATCGGAGGTCAGAACGTAGCCGTCAACGACACTGGCACCGGTGTTGCCATTGCCGCCCCAGTTGCCGCCCCAGCCGCCGCAGAAGGCAAACAGGAACAAGATGATGATCCACCATGCGCCATCATTGCCAAAGCCAAAGCCGTTGCCGCCGTTGGTGTTTGCGGGCTGAACGGGCATGGTCAGAACCGCAGAATCGGAAGAAAGAGACATTTTTGTACTCCTTTCGTGTGTTTTGAATGATTTTTATGCTTGAACCGTGGCCACGGTTACGACTTAATGGAGGAACTGCTGAAACTGCTGCGCCATCGCCTGCAGCTGGTTCAGCTGGTTTTGTGACATTTTGCCAGATTGCAGCAGCTTTTGCACCTCTGCTTTCGGGTCGCCTTGAAAGTTTGCACGGAACTGCTGGAACTGCTGCATCATCTGCCCGAACTGACCCATAGGGTTTGGCATGGCGGGCATACCGCCGCCCAGTGCGTTAAAAAGAGGGTTTGCCATACTTATTTGACCTCCGTTTCAGGTTTTGCAGGCTCTTACTTCTCGAGCGCCGCACAGCGGGCTGCCAGAGCGTCAAACTCTGCTCGGGTGACAAACTCCCCGCCGGGCTGCTGCGCCGTCTGAGGGGGCATTTTTGTCGCCGTGGTGCGTTCCTTGTAGTCAAAGACGCGGAGAGGCAGCGGCATCCCGCTGGCGTCGGTGCTCTTGATGTAAAAAGCGCTGTTTTCGCTGTCCATCAGCAACACGCTGTTGCCTGCGGCGACCATATAGGCTTTTGCGCCCTCTTCTCCCTGCACCCAGATGATGGAGGGCGTAGCCTGTGCTGTCTGGGCTGTCGGCTGCTGCATCATGGGTGACTGATAGCCTGTTCCCTGCCTGAGTTGAGCGAGGTTGTCCGGCATTGGCTGGCCGTAGTATGTCGGCATCTGATACGCATACGGATTGTAAGGCATCGTTTACTCCTCCTTATACCAGTAGTAAATCGGGCATTCCGCGCCACTGTCCCAGCTGTCCCACCACGCACCGTCGATGACGGCCAGAACGTGGCCGGAGCAGCCCAGCACATACACACCGCGGGGGTACTCCCGGGCAAAATCTGCCACGGTGTAACAGGTGGTGCAGTCTGCCTCCACCAAACAGCGCTTGAACCCGCACTTTTGGAGGTACGCGCCCCATGTGCGGTTGGCGCTGGGCATATCGCCGATGGCGTAGCCGGTGAGCGCCAGCGCAATATACGATTGCTCCCAGCTCTGACCGGTGGCCGCAGCTACCGCCCGCACTACGCAGTCCCCGACGCTGCTCCCACGCGGGTTCGGGTTAAACCTGTGCCACAACATGGCACCCCCTCCCTTTGTGCCCAGTGTACTTTTTTAAACCGCCGGGAGAGACAACGAACGCGCAACGAAGGACAAATAAAAAAAGCGCCCACACAGCACAGGGCTGTATGAGCGCTCAAGTATTTGCACGCAACGCGTATAAAATTTTCAAAAAAGTCTTGACAATTGCACGCAACGCGTGTATAATAAAGACAGTGAAAGACACAAGCACACAACAACATGGAGGTAAAAAAATATGAAGATCCTTAACGCTGAAGAGTTCGCCGCAAAGGTCATGGAGAACGGCACCGAGGTGGAGCCTGACGAATACAAGACCATGGACTGGCAGCAGTGGGAGCCAGACGAAACCGTCTGGACGATTTACGCCCACATCGGCTGCGATGGTGAGGTTTTGCACTGCCGTGATCACGCAACGGATACGTTTACAGCGGACATGCACTTGACCAATGAGCAGTCCGAAGCGCTCATGAGCGGCGAACTGGACGACATGGAGAAGGACGTCATCATCAGCGACATCTACCCCCAGTACGTCGAGACGCTCAAAGAGAACGAAGAGTGGAGTGACCTGTAAATAAAAAATCCCCTGCCGGATGCTCGCAACATCTGACAGGGGATTTTGTGAAAGACGCACCATGGAGGTGCGCAAATATATTACCATCTGAAAGAAAGGAAGTCAACCATGTACAGCAATGCAGAACTTTTTGGCATGGCTGCCAAGCAGCCGAAAGAAGTTTTTCTCGGTAACGTCACCCTCAGCATCTCGGACGATTTTGAAGGGCACCTTGATCTGGACGCCGAGACCGTCCGCTTGTCCCATCTCTGGGACGTTTCCCGCATGAACGTGCGGGAAATGGTCAAGGCCTCCGGACACAGTCAGACCGCTTTTGCAAAGCAGGTTGGCATCCCGCTTCGCACTGTGCAGGACTGGTGCGGCGAGAAGCGTGCGTGCCCTGTGTATCTCCGCTTCCTGCTGGCCGAGCACTATGGATTGATCTGAGGAAAATGTTATGGCAGATTTGACTGGAAAGCATTTTGGAAAGTGGACGGTACTTGCGCCGTCTGGAAAGCCGCACTACTACACATGCCAGTGTGAGTGCGGAGTGGTAAAAGACGTGTATGACAGCTCCCTACGTCTTGGCAAAAGCCGCAGCTGTCTGTCTTGCGCGAATCGAGGGCAAAAGCCAGCCATGACGGAGACGGCTTTACGAAAGGCGAAGAAAAAAGAAGGACAGATTATTAACGGATGGAAAGTATTGGAAGTTTTGCCCGAGAAGAGGTCAGGTTGTTTTCTGTGCCGTGCTATTTGCCCGAAATGCGGGAAGGAAACCACCGTAAAGATCACAAGGCTTTCTCGAATCCAGCATTGCGCAGATTGCAACATGGACATCGGAGAAAAAAGCGGGGCAATTCACAGTACAGTTTACGCAGATGGTTCTTCCCTTGTGTCGATTTGCACAAGGGCGGTCGGAGGCCATATCAATAAAAATTCCACTTCTGGCGCAAATGGTGTGTGTAAAGACTGCCACGGCCGATGGCGTGCATATATCAATTTCCAACGCAAGCAATATCATCTCGGCAGCTATGACACGATTGAAGAAGCCACTGCGGCCCGAAAGGAAGCCGAGAGCATAATTTACGCCCCGTACCTCAAAGAACATGAAGGATGGGAAGAAGAACTTTCCAGCAGGCTTGAGGAATTGAAGAAAAAGTAAAAAAGCCCCCGATGCTCCAAACGGAACACCGGGGGTTTTATGCGTCTCCCGCATGGTACGCACTGCAAGTAGGCGGGCGGGAGACTGGTCGGTGCCTATCTGGCAACCGCTTTTTTCATTCCCAGATAAAGCACTGGGCTAGCTGGCAAATATCCACCCTAATGCGCTTCTTCGAGAGGCCGGGTGGATTTGTTGAGATTATTATACCACAATCCGTGCAAAAAGAAAAGCCAGCGGGTAAACGTTCTTCCGCTGGCTCTCTGTACACATTTCTCCGAAGTGTGTGTACGCTACTTCGGACACTATAAGTATTATATCACACATTCAACATTTTTTCAATGCCTTTCAGCCGGTAGCCTACCGCCGTCCGGCTGTAATGTGTCTGTGCTGCAATATCCGGCAGCGGGAGCCGCTCAACATACCGCAGTAAGGCTATCTTACGGTCTACCCTCCCAAGCGGTGCGCTTTTGATGGCGGCAATCATCCTCTGTCGGTCAAGTCCTTGCAGCGCAAAGGGCAGCACCACACGAGCCGCCGCCACGGGCAGCACCGAGCCAGAAAGGCTGCGGCAGCTGTCCGGCGTTACGCACCATATTGCCAATGACGGCAAACTGGTGACGTTTTGTCACCAGTTTCGTGGCCTCACGAAATTGTTCTTGTGCGGCGAACATCCCGGTGACATCACCGAGATGGCGGTATGTAGTGCTTGCCATGATATCCTCCTTACAGTGTAATTTTCTCAGCGTTCGCACTATCCTCAGCATCCAGAGCGTCATAGTACGCCTGCGCCAAAGCCTCAACCTCTGCGATGTCATCTGCGGTCAGCAGTCCGTTGTCGTAGTGCATGTATGCTTTATCCAGCCAGAACGCAACATCGCGTCCTGCGGCGATCTCCCGCTTGATGGAGCGCAGGGTCAGGTCGTGGCGGGCTTTACTTTTGATAGCCATGTGTACCTCCTTTAGGTAGTGGTCATGGACGCGATTGCGTCCTCCAGCTTTTTGATTGCAATGTTCACATTCCTTTGATACCCAAGCTTGACCCCCGCACTGTCACCAGCCTGCACCACAGTGTCTGGTGCATAAGCGGTGAGGGCTTTGTAGGCGACGATTTCGTCAGGGGTGAGTGGAGTTTCGATGGGGGTGTCGAGAATTGCATTCTGCTCAGCCAACGGCTTGGTGCTGTCGAAAGCACCCTTATCCACACTCTGCACCTTCACTCCTCTTTCCAAGTCCACCTCGTCGCAAACCCACTGCTGGCCTGTGCCGTCAGTGTAGTTGCCGCCAGAGGTGACAGGGATGCCGGGTAAGCCGGTTGGAGTGGGGAGCGTGAGGAGCTGTTCACGGTAGGGGGAGTAGGTGGTAGTTTTGTCTCTTGTTAAGGACACCTGAACAGTGGTATTTAATGTTGCACCTTTTGAGATTTGCAGGCGGAGTGAAAACTCCACGTCTCTGTTAAGCGTTACTTTCTGGTTTTGCATATCAGAGTTAAATTTATTGATGAAATAGAAGTTGAGCACAGTAGAAGGACTTAGCCCCTTAGTCGTTAGGTAGTAAATACCATGAGTTAAACGGTATTTACTATCATCGTGTATGAGTATGGAAAAATCGTTGGTAGCCGTACCAGTAATTAAAAAACCATTTTCATAGGTAGTGTAAGTTATTCCGTATACGGTCGATTTCACACCGGGTTTAGTGCCCTCTAGCATGTTTGCTCCCGTCACCTTCACCGTCACGCTTCCGCCGTCGCCTGCGCTAACGATAGGCACAGGTGCATCCGGCGTGGGTGTGCCGTCCTGCGTGCTCCGACCGTACACGGTCAGGCCGCACAGGGGCGCAGGGAAAGCGTCGTCAACGGCGATAGGGTTGCCTGTCTCCGTGCCAACAAGGATGTTCTGCCGGGCCTTGACTGCGCTGATCGCGTCACCTGTAGCTTTTGCGTCAGCGGCTTCGCCCTCGTGGGTGAGGGTGGTGTCCAGTGCTACGGCAGGGCCGGGGTCACCTTTAGGGCCTTGAGGGCCTGTCTCACCCTGCGGGCCAACCGGGCCGATGGGGCCAGTGTCACCCTTGTCACCTTTCTCGCCTTTGAAGTCACCAGCGGCAATGCTGTCCTTCAGCTCCTGCAGACTGCCAGCGGCTTCCTGAGCGCTCTGGCTGGCACTGCCTGCGCTTGTGGCGGCTTCACTGGCGGCGGTCTGTGCGTCGGTCTTAGCCTGCTCTGCGGCGGTTGCATCGGTGTGCACGGCATCCACAAACTGCTGCCAGGCAGGTGTGCCAGGCTCCGGCATGCTGCCGTCCTCCGTGCCGCTGTTGGCAGCCACACGGTAGCGCAGATCTGCACTTGTCACGGTGCGGGTGCCATCGCTTCCCTCAAAGGTGATGCAGCCACTGCCAGGCTGTGCGGTCACGCTGGCGGGCACGTCCACAGAACCGGACACCACCAGCGAGGATGCCGGGTCTTTGCCGTCCGGGACGTGCCAGAAGCAGCGGATAGCCAGCCCTTCCCACTCGCCAGTGGCGGTGACAGCAAGGCGGTACACGCCCCGGTTCTTGGTGTAGCCAAAGCGCACCAGCTGCTCATAGCCCGGCACTTTGACGACGCCATTGGATGCGAGAGATACGCTTTGCTCAATCATGCTTTACTCCTTGTTGATGGTAGGCTTCTTTTCTGCCAGTGCCTTTTTCATCAGGCTCACGGCCTTTTCAATCACCGCGTCAAGCACTTCATCCGTGATGATAGGCTTCAGCCATGCAGGGCAGGCCGCACGCAGCGCGTCAAAGACCTGCTTCTTTTTCTTTGCGCCCTGGCCGCTGCCCATGATGCTGTCCTCAGCGATGGTCACAAGCTCCAGTGCCCACTGCTTGACGTACTGCTTGTAGCCCAGCCGGATAGCACCAACGGCCAGCGCGGCAAAGCCGATGAGCATCAGTACCAGTGCGATGGGTGCGGGGATAAAGTTAAACATTGCTTCCATGTTTCGTTACTCCTTCCATGAGGTAATTATCAATTTTTTCCTTGCTGGCCTGCATAGCGGGCACGTTGTTTCCGGTCAGCTGTGCTTCCAGCAGGGCACGAACGGCTTCAAGCGTCAGGCGGTTTACTTCGTCGATTTCCCCGAAGCGGGACAAATCGCGCCCAAGCGCCAAAGAATGTTGCGCATAGCCCGTTTCTAGCGTTTGCAAGCGCTTGTCCATTTCGTCAAGCCTCTTGTTCTGTGCATCGTCGGGGGCCTGCGCCTTTTTGATGTACTTGTGGATGATTTCCAGCACCTTGTCGATGGTGATGGCCGCAGCGCACAGGCTGCCCAAGATGCCAAGCACCCACAGGAGAGCTTCTTTTTCGGTCATTTACCCTCCCGGAGACGGGTCAGACCCTTCTTGCTGATGATACCCGCATAGTCCTTGTATGCGTGGGACATGTCCACGTTGGTGGCTTTGCCCGGAATTGCATCCACAACGCCCGGGATATGCGCCGTGCTAGTGTACTGCCACATGCCAAAAGGCCAGCTGGGAGCAGGCTTCTTTGTGCGGTAGGCAGCCAGCCACACGTCGTAGGACTTCAGCGCCGCGCCGCCCATGTACAGGAAGGCGTTGCCAAACCACAGGCCGGTGTACAGCAGAGCGTACACGCCCCAGCTTTCCACTGTGCTCAGCATGTAAGCTGTCAGGTCGGTCAGCGCGGCCTTGCCCAACGGCTGCTGCACATCGTCCTCGATGTCCACGGCCACCGGCAGCTCAAAGCTCCGGCCGGTGAGCAGCTTCTTGAAGTAGGCAAGCTCCTTGTCGGCCTGCTCCAGGCTGACTGCTTTGAAGTAGCCGTACACGCCGCAGGGGATGCCCAGCCGCTTGCATTCTGCGTAGTTGCGGGCAAACTGCGGGTCAGTGTAGGGCGCACTGGGTCTGCCCTCTGCGCTGTTGCCCATGGCGCGAATCATCACGCCGTCCACCTTGCCGCTTGCCTTGACCTTGTCCCAGTTGATTGCGCCCTGATGCCGGGACACATCCATGATTTCAGCCATAGCGTCCTCCTTACTGCGTGATTTCCTCAAAGCCGCTCTTGATGAGCAGTGCCTTGACCTTCTCCTTCAGCAGGCGCGGGCAGCGCTTATACAGCGCCTTTGCCTCCTCGACAGTCTCAGCAGACATAATTTCCTGTGCCCATAACATTGCCATCATAAATACCATCCTTTCGATTCTTTGTGTGATTTTATGCATAGACAGTCTCGCTCATTTCCAGCAAGCACTGCCGAAGCATCTCATTTTCTTTTTTCTGCGCTTCCAACGTCTGAGGCAGCTTGTCCAGCGCTTCCTGCCGCTGCTGGGCTTCCTGCTTTTCCTTTTCACGCTGGGCCAGCTCTTCGGCGGTCGGCGGGGGTGGTACCGTGCCCGCCTCGTACACCATGTAGGTGCCGTCTGCCAGGGCGATGCCCCAGTAGTGCTCGCCGGGCTGTGCAGCATCGTTGTGCTCGCTCACGGCCTGCGCAATGGCGGTGTAATCGGCTTTTGCCGCCGGAGCGGCGTAACCGGGCTCAATTTTGTTGTCCATACAGTACCTCCTTATACCATCACGCTGCCATTCTCGTCCACCAGCGTGGTGGACGGCATGATCAAAGCGGGGCGGATGCCGCGCGAGTCGTAGCAGTGGCCGTTGCCCCAGTCGCCATTGGAGTTGACGTACAGGGCGCCGTAGAAGTCGAGGCAGCGCGGAGAGCGGAGCCACCAGCGGGTGGCCGAGCCGTTGAGATATGCGACACGCTTAGAATCCGAGCTATCGTCCGCGCAGCCCTTGAAATAGGCCAGCTCCGCGCCTTCACCGCTCGGCATATAGGAGAAGCTGAAACTCGTTTCGGTCGCACTGAGCAGGAAAATCTTCGCAGACAGGCCGTTCGAGCCGCTGGTAACGGTCGTGGACGTGCCGCTGCCTTTGCGGTACGGGAGTTTTACCTGCTTGATTGCCTTTTGAATGTTCGAGTCGAACATCGCAAGGAAGGTGCTATTGAGGTACGAATGGATAGTGCTGTTTGCATAGTCGTTAGTGTCCGATCTATGCCACTGGCGGCTTTCGTAGATGTCTTTCATCAGCAGCCAAGTACCGGTGCAGCTATCGTCATAGGCGCTGCTGGGCAAGCCCTGATGCACGATGATGAAATCCTTGGCCGCGCCGTTGACCTTGATTTTGACAATGCTGCCAACGGCCAGACTGCCTATGGGGCTGCCGCTTTGATAGACGAGCCGGGCTTGACCATTTATGCCGACGTACACCTTTTGCACCTGCCGGGCCTGACCGCCCACGCCCACATAGAGCTTGGACATTTTGTGTGCCGTGCTACCGGCACCGAGATAGATGCTCATGCGCCCACCTCCTTATGCGTACACCAGCAGGACAGTGCCTGTGTCGAGAGAGCTGCCCACGCCGGGGTCTGTGGTCTGTGCCTTGACCGTAAAGCCGTTGACGCTGGTCACGCTCAGGGTGCCGTCACTTGTCACGCCGAGGCCAGCGCCAACTTTTACGGGGCCTAGCTTGTCAGGCGTGGCAGGCGTGCCAAATTTGGCATCGGCCTCGTCCTTTCTATACCTCTGAGCCAGGGCGTCACCTGTGGCTTTTGCGTCAGCCGGTGCGCCCGATACAGTCAGGGTCATGTCAGTGGACACGATAACCTTTGCGTCGGCGGCACTCTTTGCAGCTGCTTCCTCGCTGGCCTTTGCGGCAGATGCACTAGACGCGGCAGCAGTTTGACTGGCCGCTGCTCCTGCGGCACTGGAAGCAGATTCCTCGGCTTTCGATGTCGAAATACCTGCCTGCTCTTGCGCTGCGCTTATGGCGTTTGCAGTGGCGTCTTTGACTGTCTGGGCTGCTGCGGCGGCCTGTGCTGTGGCAGTTGCCGCCGCGTTTGTGGCTGTTTCCGCACTCCGAACGGCTTCTTCCTGCCGCGCGATAACAGCCTCGCCATACTGCTTCACATACTCAAAGCCCTGTGCAAGGGCTTCCCGTACTTCCACGCCGCGCTCTGCATTGCGGACTTCGGAAATCGCTTCGTCAAATGTCTTATCCAATTTATCACCCCTTTGCGGATGCATAGCCCTTCAGCGAGCGGCTCAGGTCATAGGCGTCACTGGCTTTTCGTGCGCTCAGGGCCTGCAAGTCGCTGACGCTGGAGAAATCAATGCCCAGCGTGAATTCTTTTTTGTCCGGCGCGTCCAAAGGCTCCACAATCTTAGAGCACAAAAGCCAGGTGTTCACCCCGTGCGGGTTGGAGTAGATGTGTGTCATCTTGCCAAAGCCAAGGCGGGCGATATCCACACCGGCATCCTTGAGGTCCACAGCCTTTACCGTGATTCCGTCGAGATAACGCAAGTTTTTGGACAGCTCCGCGTTGGCGGCATCCAGAAGCGACTGTGTTGTGCTGGCGGTGCCGTCGATCACGATGATCCTTGTGATGATGCCAAAGAGCTTTTGGGCCGCAGCGTCGTTTGCGGTGGCGGTGATCGTGCTTTCGTGCCTCCACAAAAACCAGCCGGATTTCTTTTTTCCGACGGCAATGACGCGGGTGACGATATCCTCTGCTTTGACGTAGCTGTTCAGGTCGAGCAGGTTTGTGCCAAACGCGATAGGCTGCCCGTTTTTCTCCTGCACTTCCCGGACGTAGTCCAGATACCTGGCCCCGTTTTCGTGCCGGACGATCAGATACCCGCCGTACACTTCCACAAGCTCATTTTGGATGACATCCCATGTAACGCCAAAATTTTGTCCGTCGCCAAAGGTGTACCGTGGCGCAGAATCGTAACGGACCACGGAAGAATCCGGCAGGGCTGCACCGTTGAACAGGACAGCATAACCGTCTCCCTGCTTTTCAATTTTCCATTTTTTTGAGACCGTGTCTTTGAGATTGTATTCCGTCTCAGGCGGAAAGGATTTTGAGTGCGTAGCGCATGTGATATCCGGCGTAACCGTTCTTTGCGTGGCTTCGTGCGTCTGGCCGTCCCCATCCAAGGATAAAGCCACGTTTACGCTCACGGAAAAAAGACCTTCTCCAGTGCGCCAAATGTGTCCGTCAATGGAAGCAGCTTCGTACTTTACGTTCAGCGTCCATCTGTACGCAGATGGATCCGGGGCCGTGTCGTCATCCGAGAAGCCAGCTTCATATTGGCTCACAAGTTGAACGCCGGATGAGGTATAAAGTCCATATTCATACCTATAATCGCCGTCACTGTCCGGAGTACCTGCCATGTAGTCTAGTTTCATCACGCAGTTATGCAGTTCTGGAACCACCACGCTGGTGCTCGGAAAGCCAACATTTCCACAGGTAAACGCCTTGTATGCGTCCACCATGCCGGTATGATTTTCCAGCAGGAACGAAAGAAATTGCTTGATCGTCACGTCTTTGGCTGTATATGGCGCAACGGAGCTGTCGTTGAGGTAGGCCAGCTCTCCCTCGCAAAAGACTTTTTGACGCAGCATAAAATCCTGCTCATGGCTCATGGGCCTGCCCTCCCAGATGCGCGCACCGTCTTGTTCTACGGACACGGTCGTGCGCATTTTTTGCAAAGCTGAGTGAGCCACATTGCCAAGCGGCAGGGTGAATTCCAAGCTTCCGGCCTTGCCCACCTCCCGTGTCAGAGTTGGACTGATGAGCTTTTTTGTGTCCGTGTAGTCTGTTGGGTCGTAAATGCAGGTCTTTGTCTCCCACACGTCAACGCCGGTCTGGACGCCTGCATAAACTTTATAGCTCATAAGCTGCCCCCTAGATATCGGATGCTGATGCTGCAATCCGCAGACGCCGCAAAGATGAGAGTACCTACAACGCCATCCGGCATATGCAAGCCCTCAATGTACTGCCACTCTGTAGACTTTGCAAGGATGCCAACTTCAAGGCCATTGAGAGACACCGCAATGTCGGCGGCGTCCTCGCTGCGCTTGAAGTAGATGCCGGCCGCTCTTGGTGCACCGGTGACGGTTACGGTGATGTCCTCGTTGGCTTTGAGCTGGATATCCGTATAATTGCGGATAATTGCCGTATCAAATACAAGGTCATCCCACAGCCAGTCATCAGAGCCGTCGTATACACTGCGCTTGAACGGATCACAGGTGCCCGTGATGGTGAATGCACTGGAAAACCTGTTGCGTGTCATAGACACGCTCCACAGCCCCTCCCAATAGAAAGACGGGTCATCGTCGAATTTGCACTGTAGCCATTTGCCATGGATGGCGTTTGCGATCTGACTGTAAAGATTCGGCCAGGTCTTTTTTGGTGCCCTGCACAGCAGCTCCATGGTGATGGTACGCTTTTTATAGTGCGGGCGGCCATCCAGTGCATCCGTCAGGTTGAGCAGCGTATCAGAGCCGGGCACCTGCACCAGATGCTCGTCTACCTCTGCATCGCTGATCTTCGGGCTGCCAACTTTGAGATACAGACCCCAGTCTGTGAGGGTGTGGTAATCGCCGATTTTTGCGCCTTGCAGCTTTGCCATTATACGCCCCTCGCTTTCCGGGTCACTGCAACGCCGATGTGCAGATCCACATTATTTGCCATGCGCGGAGACAGAACACCCACCAGCTCACCGGAGTCCATAACTACCTGACCCTTGCCGATGTCTGGCAGATGCTCGTCCAGCATCTCCTCAATGCGTTCCAGAATGCTGGTCTGCCGGTCAACAATGGACTGCTGGCCGGTAACGCGGTACTGCATGGCAGAGCGGGTGGAGAACTCGCTCAGGCTGTCGTACACGCCGGTCTTGTCAAAGGGGCTCTGGTAGTGGCTGACGGGCTGCTGGTCGTTCTTCTTGTTCATCCACATGGCAAGGCCGATGCCGCCAGCGACTGCGCCCGCAGCACCCACGCCTAGGATCAGGGCAAGGACGGGGTTCGCTGCCACAAAGGACACGATGCCGCCCAGTGCAGAGGTGATGCCGCCTGCCATGCCGGAAAAGCTCTGGACGATGCTGCCTAGTGCTCCGCCCACGCCGCCGGAGCTTGCAAGGCCCTGCACGATCTCAGAGAACGCCTTTACAGACGTAGTGGCGCCATCCACTCCGGCAGTAATGCCGTTTGTGAAAATGCTCTGGATAGACCCCAGCGCCTTGCTGATTCCACCGCCCGAATAGCCCTCATTGACCGCGGTCAGCGCGTCCGCAAGCCACTTAGAGATCACGTCACGCTGATCCTGCGATACTTCGCCCCAGATCAGATTGACAAAATCCAGAGCTAGACCGCCCCAGTCGCCGTTTTTGGCGTCGCTAAAGGCGCTTTTTACCAGCCCGAAAATGCCCTTATCCAGCTGGCCAGAAGCCTCGCTCAGCTGCTGGTCAATGCGGCTCTGGGTGCCCTTTACGCTCTTGTCGATGAGAGTAGAGGTCTCCGTCACCTTGTCTTGAATGCCGTCGATGTAGGTGATGATCTTCTCGTAGGTCTCCGCGCCGTTCTCGCCGACGCGCTGGCCGGTCTCTGTGACGGTCTTCTTGATATGCTCGCTGCCGTCCGCGTACTTCTCCACCGCCTGCTGCACCTTTGTGGTGATGCCGTCAAAGGTGGTTTCCGAGACGTTGGTAAAGGTGCCCAGCAGCGTTTTTGACATGTCGTCATAAGTCTTTGTGACCTTTGTAACCGTGCCGTTGACTTTGGTCTCGACCTGCTTAAAGGTCGTGGCAACACCGTTCACCATCTCCTTGCCGGTCGTGGTGGTGGTCTCGGTGATGCGGTCTTTGATTTTGCCCGCGCTGTCCTTGACCTTTTCGGTGAGAGTCTGGATGCTGGTGGTCACGGTGCCCAGCGCATTCTGTGCGGTGGTCGTGGCCGTGCTGGAAATGGACGAAATGACCGTTTCGGTGGTGGATTTAGAACCGGATGACTTCTTTTTGCCGGATGCACTGGATGGGCTTGTGGTGATGCTGCTGCCGCCGTTTCCCGCCGCCGCAGCAAGTTCCGCCTGCCGCTGGGACCAGCTCTTATTGCTGACGCCAACGCCTGCAAGAGCTTGCTGCCGTAAGCGGTCACGGTTGCTTTGGCGGAGGTTTGCGTCTGCATACTCCTCGTATGTGTCGTAATCCGCTGTGGCCGCTTTCCCCAGAAAACGGTTGAGCTTATAGCTCAGCTTGTCCAGCCAGGTGGAGGCACTGGAAGCAAAGCCCTCAAACCAGGATTTGACGGACGAAATCGGACCGCTCAACCCGGTAATTGCGCCCGCAAGACCAATCCAGCCGTCGGTTTTGTAGGCTTCTTGTGCCTTGACCACAAGATCGTTGAGATTGGAGATCACCACGCCGACGCCGCTGGACAAATCGCCGGTCAGCAATCCCGCCAGCTGCTTTACATTGTCCTGCAGGGTAGACACGCGGCCATTCATGGTCTGGCTCTGGGTGTCCATGCTGCCGTAGTAGCGTCCACCTTCTTCGGAAGCTGCCTGCAGGGCCTGCGTCAGCAGATCATAACTGATAGTCATTTTCTGCACTTCGGCAGTGGACTTACCTGTGTAGTCGGCCAACAGACCGTAAATGTTGATGCCTGCATAAGCAAACTGCTTGATGTCGATTGCGGAGGCTTTGCCGACATTAGCAATCTGCTGTAAGTTGGCTGCCATACGGGACAGCTCCGCATTGCTTCCGCCTGTAGCCGATACGGCATTTCCCAATGCCATGATCGTTTTTTCAGCGTAGGTGGCGTTTTCACCTGCGCCGATCAGCAGCTGGTTTGCCTGTGTAAGAGCTTCCACGCTGAACGGCGTGCGTGCTGCATCCTGCTGGATCTGGTCAATTGCCTGCCGTGCGGCTTCTGCACTGCCCAACATATTGGTAAACCCAACGGTGTAGCTCTCGATCTGGGCGTTGTACTCGATGCCGGAAGAGATGAACCCCTCTGCGGCACTGAGTGCAGCGGAGCCGAGCTTCGAGAAAACGCCCGCCATGATCGTGCCCTGCGCAATGGCACCGGCCAGAGACTTGCTGGACCCCGATGCGGCGTCCCCAAAGCTGTTCATGTACCCTTCCGCAGTTTTTAGTCCCTGCGCCGTGGTATTGAGTTGGGCCTGAGCTTCTTTCAGCTTCTGGGCAAATTCCTTAGTTTTTTCGGAGGTTTCCCCGGTCTCTTTCCGTGATTTCTGATAGGCTTCCGTAAGGTGAATGACCTCACTGTACAGCCGGTTATAATCCTTCATCATGGTGGAGACGGCGGCCTTAGTCTGAGACTTTGCCTCTTCCACGCCCTGCCGGTAGGCACTGTCGTCCAGCCCGAGGGTGGCGCTCAATTCAAAAAGTTTCAGGTCCCATCACCCCCTCCGCACAGATCTTCAAGAGCCTTGCTGTTTTCTTCTGTGATCTCCGCCGCAGACCGCTTGTCGATCTGCTTTACATAAAGCGGGAATGTATACGAAGCAACGTAGGAATAAAGAGCGTCAGCTCCCGCAAGGCCGCCAACGGCATCTGCTACGCAATTGCGGTAGAATTGAACTTCATCGTGGTTTCTGATTTCTTTTTTGATGTGGTCGAGGATATAGGACTTGCCGAAAAGTTCCAGCAAATCCAGACGAATGGTCGAGACCATCCGTTTATATCCTTCCACGCCGATCACATCAAGGATCTCAAAAAAGCCATGAAATCGTCATCAGACAGCGCACGGGACATTGCTGCGGCCAGCTTTCTGGTGGGCGGAAGCTCTTCGCCCTTATCCAGCGCCACAAAGAGCGGCAAGACCTTTTCGGTCATGTCTGCGTGCTCTTCGTAGATCATGCGCATCATTTCTTCCGCATTTTTCGCGCCCTGTTCTGCGATCTTCTTGGCCTTCTCCTCCGGGGTTTCGTTGCCAGTCAGCGGCGCAGGCCGAGTTGCCGCCGCCACTGCGCCCGTGTCAACGATGCACTGCTTGTATGCCTTTGCCAGCTTATAAGTTTTTGCAAGGTACTCCTTGCCTTCCAGATCAATGATTTCCTTCATGTCTTTCCTCCTTACATCAGGACGCGGCCTTTGTGATAGAGTAGAACTCCATCGGGGCCTGTTCGGGGTTCTCAAGGTCTGCAAAAGCGGTCAGCGTGATCTGCATCGAGCCGCCGCCGCGATGCTCAGATTTCAGGCTCAGACCACCGGTGGACATGGCATTATAGAGCTTGACCGCGATAAAGCCGCCGCCAATCATGGGGCCGACCCACCAAATGGGCTTGAAATCCGTCAAAGCGGTTTTCAGGCGTGCAACCACGTGGGTGGGGTCTTCCGGGTCGATGTCCGCAGTGCCAATAGCGAGCTGGATGCTCTTAGGGTCTGCGTTGGGGGTCGTGTAAGAGATGGTTGCGGTGGTTCCGGTGACTTCCACGCCCTGCTTTGTATTGGTGGGGGCGTTGTCGATTTCGGAAAGGGTATCCTCGGTGGAGTTCTGATAGGTGATAGTCACACCGCCCCGTGTGGCGTGAATGACGTTTGTTTCATCGATTTTCGGGGCCTCAAGCGAGAAATCGGACAAAATGTTGCCCGAGCCCTTGGGGATACTCTTGAAAGCCTCCGCTGTCAAAACGTTGACGTTAAACTTCTTTGCTAAAGTTTCAGCCATATTGCTCCTTTACTCACGGTATAAGCCGTGTAAGTTCAAAAATAAGGTATTCGCACAGATACCCTTCAGGCGTGTTGTTGAGTGGCTGCGCCCAATCTTTATCGTCTTTTTCCAAAAGAATAGCGCCGCCCTCGCACTCGATTTTTAAGCCGCCTCTTGGGATGGCCGCGCTGATCGTATCTTCTGTTTGCAGAATGGGGGCCCTTCCGCCCTTGCTTGGGTACCACAGACGGGCGTGGAAGGATGCCGTTTTGTTCCACCCGCCGGGAATTGTCGGCTGATAGGTCAGATACGGCAGGGAAGCGGCAGGAGGGATGTTATCTTCCAGATAGCCCGGGATGCCAAAGCCGTTGAAAAAAGTGTTCAGCGCCCGGTTGATGCTCTCAGACGGTCCCATCATGGCAGCACCGCCTTTTTGCACTTGACGGCTCGCAGCCCCATGCCGGATTCCGGCGGGGCTTTCCCTTCGTCCGCTGTGCTGGTGATCTGGAAGGTCTGCCCGCCGTCCACTCGCTTGATGTAGTCCGGGAAGGCCAGCGGAACACCGGTGCCAACAAGTAGCGTGTAAGTAGATGCCGTGTCGGCCTGCTCTGCCACCTGTGCTTCCACAGTGGTGTCGTGGCGCTCCACGGCCTCAAACTCCGGGCCGTCCGTCCAGCCGGACACAAAGCCGCCCACTCCGTCCGGCTCATAGCTGCGGGTCTGAAAACGGTATTTTTTGGTAAAGCCTTGCATCACGGTGGATGCAGTGAACGGATTGACCATGTCACATCTTCCTCCAATGATTGATCTCGGATTTATAGCGGGTCTTGCCGTCTGCGGGCAGGCCGTCCGTGCCTGTAGCCATCGTGCCAGACCACCCGGCAAAGGACTGAGATACATACACGCCGCCGGCCGGGAGCGCCTTGTCGTATGCGTCGATTTTTTCAGCCAGCGCCACGAAGTCAGGTGGCACACGCATAGGCTGCACCGTGCCGTTGAAGGTCTCGGCAGTCAGATCGCCGTCCCCGGCCTTGTGCACGCCGTCATTGAAGATGGATCCGCACACAAGGAAATACTGCCCCGGCACTACCCCGGCGGGCACGGTGTCCGACTCAAAGATGAACTTCCCGGCAACGGGGTCGTCCGCCCGGTCAAAAAAATTGTGCGTGTAAACGCACAGCTCGGGGACGGTCATGCAAAGTCACCCCCTTGCAGGTTAGACCGATTCGACCGGAGTAATGGTCTCAACTGCAATGCCGTCGATGTATTCAGCAAACAGCGTCATTCCCATGATTGCGGTGATAACGGTGACAAAGGTGTCATAGTCGGGGCGAGTGTTCACGCCCACAATGCCGGTTTTGCTGTCTGTGGTGAGGCGGAAGCCGGCGCGAGCCCAGTCGGAGTTGGTGGGGCTGACGTAGTACAGAACGATGTTGTCCGCAGGGGTGGCGATAACCTTGCCGCGTGCAATTTCGGTTTCTGCCAGCAGGAAAACGGTTTTGTAACCCATGAAGTTCTTGATGTAGCTGAAGCCAAACTCGCTCTGTTCGTTGATAACGGCGCTGGTGCCCAGGTACTCATACACGTCCAGGACATTCACGAACGCCACAACATCGGTAGCAGTACGGTGCATAGTCTTGAACTTGTTCAGGACGCGGCCCTTTGCCATTGCCATTGCCTCCTGAAAGGTCTTAGAGGTGCCTTTCAAGGTGCCAGTATTGAGGTACTTGTAGAAGCGACCGGCCACATCAGCGGTCAGGTCGTTCAGCATTTCGTCGTCGGTCATCTGAACAGCGTTCTCGTACCCGTTTTCGAGGATGGCTTCAGCGGTCGTGCCCTTGGCCCATTTTTCGAGGGTGATCTTCTCATAGTCCTTGGTCTTGACGGTGTACTTGCTGTAGGGGATCTCCTCACCCTCGCCGACTTTGCCGTCCTGCAGGGTGCCCTGTGCGTACTTGCTCTTCAGCACTGTATTGGGAAGCATTTCAATTTTGCGGGTGACACCCATAATGTCACGCAGATGGTCCCAGTTGCGGCCGAAGCGGGTCACGAAGTCGATCTCGCGTGCAGTGGTCTGAATGTCAGCGGCCATCACGGTATTAGTTTTTGCAGGCATAAGTTAGTCCTTTCCATCGCCCGTCCCATTGAACAGGTCGATATTTGCTGCAATCGCGGCCTGCCGTTCGGTAGAATCCTTGATTGCAAAAATTTGGTCTTTGGTCATTTTGGAGTCGGTGCTGGTGGGCGGGGTGTCCACCCTTGCGCCGGTGGTGGTCGTAGTGCCTACGAAGTCGCTCCAATCAGCTTTCAGGCTTTCGGCGTGCTTCTTGGCGTCCTTGACCTCGCCCTTTTCGTCCAGCTCCAGCTTGTCGATATCCTCGCCGGACAGCCGCACAACCCGGTCAGCGTACTTGTCCAGCACCCCGGCGGACTTCAGCAGCTCCCGGAACTTGGCTTCCTTGGCTGCATGGGCGTCCTTCTTGGTCTGCTGGGCCTTGTAGTCGGTCAGCGCCTTTTCAGCGGCCTGCTTGCCGCCGTTGGCTGCGTCCCGGTCCTTTTCGGCTTTGGCGAGGGCTGCGTCCTTCTCATCGAGCTGGTTCTGCAAGGTGTCCGTTTCCTTATGCAGCACGTCCAGAATTTTCTTGAGCTTGCCGCTGGTGTCGGTCGTTTCATCTTCCAGAATCTCCCGGAGAGTTTTGCGTTCGAGTGCCATGTGTTAGTCCTTTCCGCCCTTGCTCGGGCTGCCATGCTTGGCAATAAGGTTTATTTGCCGGACGTGCTGCCGGTGTGGTGCCGCTTGTGGGGCTTGAACCCACGGCCCCCGGATTAAAAATCCGGTGCTCTGCCAGACTGAGCTAAAACGGCATAAAAAAGCGGCTGACGCTGTGCGCCAACCGCTGAGTATTTAGTTTTTGCATGCAACTTTGGTGATACATTCGACCGCCCAAAACTTCGCTTCCTGTAATTTTGTCATGCACAGACTTTTTTCTCGGCTTTCAGGAAGTGCGTCAAGCTGCGTTGCAAGCTCAAGGAAAAGGTCTTCTGCCTCGCAATGCGCAGTTTTCACATCATCGGGCAGGAACTTTTCTTTTGGTGTTTTGAACATTTTCTCCAAATTCATGAATTACGCCTCCTTGTTCGCTTCTTCCACTGCGATCTCTCTCAGCTCTTCGATGTGCTCTTCCACCGCCGGGCGGAGGAACGGGCGGGCTTTCATGCCTCGAGTTGCGTGAAACTTTCCGTTAAAATCCATCCAGACCCACGGCGTTTTGCGTCCGTTGCCCTTCTCGGCAAAGATGCCCGTTCCCAGCTCCACATACACGCTGTAAAACAGGTCGCTGCCGATAGTCACGGTCTTTTTGGCGAGGTCGAGGGCAAAGGTCAGGCTCTGCTTGAGCGCGCCGCCCACGTAGCCCTCAATGCCCGTGCTGTCTGCCGTGCCAGTGGGCACAAGCAGCTGGGCGTAGTCCTGCACCTTCATGCCCCAGAGGGTCAGCACCCGCTCCGCCCAAGAGTTCAGAGCCTCATGCAGCTGCGGGGTGTTGTCAGTGAATTTGATGTCGTAGTTAAAGTTCATCGTTTAAACCAGCTATCTACTTTCTTTTGCAGTCGCTTTTGTGCGCGTTCGTATGTAGAAGAGGTAATTTCTGCTTCGCTGCGGCCTTTGCCGTTTGGCTTGCTAGAGTTTCTGTATTCTTCAAGCGACTTATACTTGAATTTTTTTGCTCTTTTAGTTCTTTTTTCCCAGTCTGCTTTTATTCCTGTTGCACGCTCTTTTAGATTGTTCTCAACCCATTTTTGTGGATTTTCTCCGCCTCTGTTTTTTATTTTGTTAAGAAGATGTTCTTTTGCCATCCAGTCAGGAGTATCTTTAACTTTCATATTGGATTCATATTCCATTTTTGCAAGTTCTAGTGTTTCCTGCGATGTTTTATATCCACCTCCGATGGAAATGTTACCGAAAGAGGATTTTCTTGCTGAACTTCCGCTTCCACGTTTGCTCATTGCGCATCCTCCTTACTTACGGCGCTTTTCCCACTTTGGGTTGTCCACTCCAAGTTCTTTGAGAATAATATCCCTTGCGAAAGTCGTTTGCTTTGATGTAAATTCGGGCTTTGGGTAAGCATCAATATCGTGTAACACAACCGCTTTACTAATTCTTTCTTCTACCGCTTGTGTAGCAACCCAAGACTTTTTTAACCCTTCAAACGTGTAATTCTTTGCACCAGCGAAGTTTGGGTTGTTTAGAACCCGTTCTGCTTGCTCCGCATAGTTTTTGTATGTTTCTGTTTCTCTTACAAGCTTTACTGCCTGCGCGATCTGCTTACTTTCGATAGACGAAAATCCAGCCCCTTTCGCTTCGTTATAGTCCGTTTTTGAATAGTCGCCCCCTGCTCTCGCGGAGCTGCCCGAACCTCTTTTACTCACGGTAGTGCCTCCTCTCGTATTGAAATGGCTTGATTTTGGTCACGTTCCAGTCGAACTCCGCCGGGCACTTTCCATACCACAAAATACCGCTTGGTTGCAGTACTTCCAGCGCCTTGCGGCAGTGTTTGGCAAAGCACTCTGCTTCGTATGGGTCAGATTGTGTGCCGTGGCTCGAAATGCTCACAATGGCGTTTCTGGGCTCTCCGTCAAAGCACCAGTCATAACTTTGCTCGCCGCACCAGCAGAGCGTTGGAATGACGTGGATGCCGTGCGCCTGCCAGTATGCCGCCAGCCAGTGCTTTTTGTAGTGCATGAAAAGCTGCACCGCAAGCGGCATATCGCTGTAAAGCGAAAAATCAGGCGAGCATACCGCACCGAACTGCTGCAAAAGGGAAATGTATTTGTCAGGGTTGTTCCAGAACCGTTCAAACTGGTAATCGTCCTTGTAAAAATGCACGCCTTTTGTGGCCTTGTCTTTGGCTGTCAGCGCATAATTGACCGGGATCCATTCCAGCTTGTCAATGCGGATGTCCGTTTCCGGCTTGATTTCAGGGACGCCATACTTGCCAACGCCCGGAAAAATCATCTTTTCGGTGTTTTCCATCGGCAGAATCACGGCTTATCCCTCCTTCTTGCGCTTTTTCTCTTCCGCCCACCACATTTGCTCGGCTTCCCTGCCGCCCTTTGATTTATACCACTCGGTGTAATCCATGACGGGGGTGGTCTCTTTGGTCACATTGTCCCGCTGCATGGCGTTCTGCCGGGGATACTTGCCCAGCGCAGAGGACAGCACACAGCGGCAGTGGTAGACCATCTCCGGCGCTGCGTTTGGGTCGCCGGGGCGCTGAATCTCGTAACCCATGACCTTGAACGGCTCGTCAAGCTCTGCCGTCTGCTGGTCAAGCAGGCGGTGCATCTCACGGGTGCGGTAGTCGTGGGTGGAGTTCCAGCGCTTTTTGACCTCGATGCCCAAAGCCTGGGCGTTTCGCATCTGCTGCAAAGCCCCGGCGTTCTGGGCGCTGGTAAGGGCCGTAACGGCGTTGTTCATGGCCCAGTGGATCTCTGTGTCTGCCATGCCGTTTACGGCCTGCACGGCGATGTCGTGGACGCTCTTGCCCTGCACGATGCCCTGCATGACGTAGCGGTTGAACACCCGGGCATCATAGGTGCGGTTGCTCTCGCTCTTGATGCGCTTGTTGGGCACCAGCTTGGGGTTCTCTTTCAGCAGGAGTTTGACCGCTTCGGTGTTGTACAGGGTCAGCCCGAACGTCACGCCTGCGGCCTGTTCCAGTTCGTAGAACGTCCAGTTTGCGCCAAAGGAAAAGATATTGTATTGCTCGTCCCGGGCCAGCTTGTAGGCCGTCTCTTGGGCTGTGGTGCAGGTCTGCGTGATTCCGTCCAGCTTCTTGCGCATCAAATCGGACTGAAAGACCTGATTTTGCAGCCAGATGCGGTAGTCGTCCTCGGTGATCTCGCCTGCATCCAGCTGCGCCCGCTTTCGCTCGTCCAGCGCTTTGTACTTTGCCAGAAATTCGGTCAGCTGCTTCTGCATCTCCCGGCGGGCAGTGCCGTACACCCGCAGGATACGGCGGCGCAGGCGGTTCAGTTGACGGGTAGAGATGCGGTCACGGTCGTTCGTCATACGTCATCGATTGTGTCAGGCAATGGCTTGACAGCTTCTTCACACGCTTTCCGAATTGCTGTTCTATTGACTTCGATTGTAAAGTTTGTGCTTGCGTCACGATCTTCCAAACGTTCAACAGCAGAAATAAAGCGCAGCAGAATATCTTTTGCTTGTTCTGAAAGCTCGATTTCGATTTTCCCTTCCATCGGGATTTTAAGATTCGCCATCGTCTTCATCCTCCTCGTCGTCCACGGTCTCCCTTGTTGTGCTCTCAGCCATTAGCGCGGCCTTGGCCTGCTCCTTTTGTTCCGGGGTGAGGTTGGGCAGCAGGTCAATGGCCATGTCCTGCCCGATGATGGCGGCCTCGGAAATCACCATGCTGACCTGCTCAGCTGTGTTTGTGATCTTGCTGCGGTTGAATGTCGGCATAGCGTTTTCAAAGCCAGCCAGTGCGCAGATCTGCCGGATGAACGGCTTGACCTGCGCCTCGAAGTCGTCTGCGTTCTGGTTCAGCGGTTCATAGGCTGCATCCAGATGGTCGTTGGTGCTGTCCGCGCTGACGCAGTGCACATCCAGACCGCCGAAGTCCTCATACACCCGGGTGTGGAGCAGCTCCAGCAGAGTCTGCCGGGCCGTCACAGGGATCTCGGTGGTGTAGGGGGTGATCTTTCCGCCCTCGCTGGTGTCTGCGCCTGCAATGTGGTACAGATTCAGCTTGACAAGGAACTCCTGCAGCTCGTCATCGGTCATGCCGTTAAAGTTCTCGCACAGCCAGTAGATCTGCGAAAAGTCCTGCAGGTCATTGCAGAAACCGGACATCACCAAATCGGTGTTGTCGATGTAGGCTTTCAGACCAACAAGCGTGCTCTGGTGCAGGTCAGAGCCCCACAGCGGCACAATGGGAAGAGCGCTGTAGTTTTCTCCCTCCACGCTTTCCAGCCCGCCTCCGGGTGTGGTGACGGTCACGCTCTTGTATGACTGCTTCTTGGTCGTCTCCTGCATGGTGCCGTCAATACAGCTTTCCGTGTACTCGGTAAAGCCGTCTAGCTCGTACAGGATATAGTGCATATCCGTGTCAGGATTCAGCCGCCAGAAGCGCACACCCGCCTGCAAAAGGCCCGTCTTTTCATCGTACAGGGGGGCAAACTCGGTCAGCTTGAACACAACCAGATGGTCGTTGTTCCAGAAGCCAAAGCTCTCACCGTGGATCAGGGCGAAATATCCGGCCTTCTGGATCTGCTCATCAAAGTTCTGCCCCAGCCTGTCCTTGTCCACGCCATCGTCCGCAAAGACAACGCCGTTGCCGAGGGAGTAGGTCGCCCGCTGCTTGTTGAGCCGCCGGAAAAGATTGCTCTTGACCATATCGGGGTGTAGGATGTCTTGCTTGGTGTTTTTGGATAGGCGCTTCAGCATCAAAGCGTAAGCTTGCGCGAAGCGTTCAGCCCCCGGGTTTTTCTGGGCATCGTACAGGTCGGCGTCCAGCGCCATCTTGTACGGTCCGGAACTGCAGTGCTGCTGCACGAACCGCCGGATGAAATCAGGCTGTTCCCCGGCGGCTTGCGCCTGCTGGAATGTCTGGAATGTGTATACAGTGCTCAAAATCAATCCCTCAGTTTTACAAGGCGCTTTGTGCGCACGAAATAGCGGATAGCGTCCATGCAGTGGTCGTTGACCTTCAGCACGGTGTCGTCTTTATCTGGATCCCAAGCATACACGCCGAACTCTTCCAGCGTGTGCTTGCAGTCTTTGTGGATCTTCAGCCGCCCGGTCTGCAGCATGGTCTGCACGTCCAAAATGCCGCTCAGAACGTCGTTGTTTGCGGGTTTCTGGGTAAAGCCATTCTTGCGCAGCTCTGTAATTAGTGGCAGGGCAGAGGGGTCCACGATGATTCTTTCCGGCTTGATGCCGTTCAGCCACGCCTTGAGATCTGTGACGTACTCGCCCACGGTTTTTTGCCGCTTCTGTTCCCGGCCGCTGTAGTAGTACTCCCGGGTGACGATCCAGCAGTCTGCATCTGCCTGCTTCTGGAATAGCAAAAAAACCGTTGCGTTCTGGGTGCCAAAGTCGCACGCCACATAGGCGCTCTTTGGTGACAGCTCCGGCAGCTCATCAGCGACGTGCTTCTTGCGGTCGAACATGTCATATACAAGGCCCTCGGCCACCGTCCACAATCCCAGAATGTAGCGCTGATAGAAAACGCCGCTGTACTGGCTGCGGTATCTGGCCTTGATGTCCTCGGAAAGCGACAGGTTGTCGTCCATCGTGAAATGGAGATACATCATCTTGCGGGAACGGCATTTCCGCACCCACTCCAGATAAAACCAATGCTGCGGGCTTCCCGGGTTGCAGTTGAACCAGAATTTTGACCCGGTGACAGAGCATCGGGCCGTGGCCTGATTGACGAAGCTCTGCGGCATCAGGGCCACCTCGTCGAAGAATGCCCCGGCAAGGGTGATGCCCTGGATCAGGTCTTGGCTGCTCTCGTCCTTGCCGCCGAAAAAGTAAAACTCGTTGGTTCTGCCGCCCTTGCTGACGGTCATGCAGTTTTCCGCCCGGTGCTCCTTTACGTTGTAGCCACGGGCCGCAAGCTGCTGCTTGAGTGTCCCCAGCACGTTGCGCCGGAAGCTGGCAATGGTCTTGCCGCACATGGCAAACTGCTGGCCGCTGTAGCAGGTCATAGCCCACTGGACGAACGAAAAGCTCATGGCAAAGGTCTTGCCCGAGCGAATAGCGCCATCGGCAATGATGCCATTGTAACCGCTGTATGCGCTCTGCGGTGTCCACCAGCAAAGAACCATCTTTTGCCTCTGGCTGAGGGCTTTCCAGCGAAAACCGTTACTTTTCCGCATGGTCGTCCTCTTCCTCCGGCAGCATCTCCACGTCGTCCGGCGGGCTGATATCTGCGGCAGCGCTCAGGGCCTCAAGAAGGCCATCGTCCGTGGCTTCCATGCCGCTCTGGTCTCCCAGCATAGCAAACTTGTCCACAATGGTGCCAAACGCCGTGGACAGCTGCGGCAGTGTTGCCTCTGCGATCTTGTCCTTGTCTGCCATCGCCTGAAGGTACAGTCCGAGAAGATCCTGCGCTTCCCCGCGCTTGCTCTCTAGGTAGGAAAGCATATCCTGCGAATTTTCCCGCTTTTTTTGTGCACACAAACGCGCACTCTCCGGGTCTTCCTTCACGACTTTCTTAACCGTCGCGTCTGAGACATCGTTCAACTTTGCAGCGGCGCGGTAGCTTTGGAGTTGCACATAGTCAGCAACGATCTTCTTTTTTTGCTTATCTGTCAGCCGCCGTGCGCCCACCGCCACCACCTCTCTAAACTCATGCAAAAGAAAAACCGCCCGGAAATCCGAACGGTCAAAATATCGAATGTGCCGCCAGCTGGATTTGAACCAGCACCCACGGAATGGATGTGCGCAGTGGTTGGCTGTGCAGTGATGTTCCCGTGGTGTCACCAACGTTGTCCCGCCTTAAATGGGCGGCGCTCTGCCAATTGAGCTATGGCGGCATATAAGCAGCACCCATGCATTCAGTTCGTTGGACATGCGTCAAACGGTGGGCGCTGCTGCATCCGGAACTTTCGCGGCCAGATGCCCCGCTATTGCGCGGCCCCCTCATAGGGCACGCAAGCACTCCCGGCAGGGCTCGAACCTGCAACATGCGGTTTTGGAGACCGCTGCTCTACCACTTGAGCTACCGGAGTATAAAAGCCGCCCTTGGAATCGAACCAGCCGTGTCTACACACACGCGCCGCGCTCCAAACTGCGCTCAGGCGGCCATATAAAAACAGCTCCGGTTCGCCGCCGGGGCTGTTGGTTGGCGCACATCCTGTCAGGAAAGCTACACCTTGGCAAGGATTCTAAGGCCTTTTCTCGGCACGGGAGGTTGCACGTGCGGCCTTGCGGGTTGTCTAGTCCATGCGCCATATGGTGCGAAACCGTGGATTCGAACCACGCGGAGAGGGAGGTGCGCGCCCTGCCCCAGACACTCAGAGCCGCCGCTCTGAATGGAGCCGTGCCAAAATCTCGCATAGAAGCAGCCCGCGAAACGTGAAGAGAGAGCAAAGCCCGGTACCTGCAAACAGAAAAGGAGGAAAATGCCAAGAAGGGACACGTTTCGGAGGCTGCGTGCATCGGTTTGCCTTTTGGCTTTTCCGATGATACAATTTTACACCATGTAATAGTGAAACCGCAATGTAATGACAGTGCAATGTTTTTAAAGGCTCAGCTCCTCCATTGCTTTGCGCCGCAAGACATAGACCATGCGCAGAGAGTAATTCATGTCTTTTGCGACCCTGTCCCACGTGAGGCAATCGAGATAGTACTTGTACAGCACCGTGTATGCTTTCTCGTTCTGGATCTGGGCGAGCGCGTTTCTGATCTCGAGGAACAGCCCGTCGCAGACCGCTCTTTGCTCATAAGCGCGGCGCTCCGCTTCCTCCTCGCGTTCCACCGCCCTGGCAAGGCTTTGGCCATCTTTGCTGCCGCCGGGGGCCGCACTGAGGCTCTGGGTGATGTGCCGGGTGGCTTCCTGTGCTTCGGCCAGACGGTCAGACAGCAAGTAGTATCTTTTCTCTGCTTCGCGGTAGCGGTTCAGCCACGCCTTAACGGCGCGGTAATCGGTTCTGTCCGGCTTCTGGGTGTCAGTGTCAGGTGTCCATGTGCGAATCATTGGCATGCCTCCTGTAGTAATCCATATCGACAGCTTGCCCACAAGAGCAGCAGTATGCAATATTCTTGTCGTCATTCATGTATAGGTTGGTCTTTCCGCATTCCGGGCACTCCCAGCATCCATGCGGCACGTCATCGGTGTGCGGCCACCGGATGCGCCTTTTCTCAATAGCTTCCTCTACTTCCTTTCTGTTTTCAGCCAGATAAACAACATCAGTTGGCTCGATTTTGTATCTGGTGCAAATTCTCGTAAAGTTCTCGTCCCATATTTCGATGCACAACTCAGTCATCACGCCCAAAACAAAAATCATGATGCAGAACCCGCCAATGTAGCAGAGCGTTGCCCCGATGACGATAAACGCTTGATTCATCACTTCTCCTCCATTTCTTCAATCTCAATTTCAGCCCTTGGGTTCTTCCGGTCAAGCTCCACCCGGCTGCCATCGTGAGCGGCAACGATCCTGCTGTTGTCGTCCTCCAGTACGCGGGCTTTCACCAGAATGTCCGTGGTCGCCTCGATGAGGTTCGCCAGATCGACCCGGCGGGCGGTCTTCATGTAATATACGCACCGCACGTTCACGCGGGCAGAAACAGGGCTGCGCGGCCTTTTGATTTGCCGCAGGCAGTCCGTCTCATAATCCACATAGGCCTTGCTAGGGGCCACAAAGCGCCCACCTGAGCGGCTTCTGAGGATGCGGGCGGAGTTTTTCTTGGTGCGCGGGTCGCCGTAGAGGGTTAATTTCACAAGTTCCCTCCAATCAGATCGTCAATGTGCATCTGAACAGCCTGCTCTGGTACATCTTCCCAGCCGATACCGATGTAGTCCAGCACTCGCCCCCAGCCGTACCAGTTGCCGTTTTCATCCCGGCAGACGTGCTTCATCCAGAACTCCCATTCTTTGGGATTGGTCTCCCGCAAAATGTCAAACCGATGCGGCCTGCCCTCGATGTGGATTCCAAAGCCGCACATTGTGCAGCCGGTGCGCTGTGCCTTTGTGGTGTACAGATTTCCGTCCCTGTCCCGTGCGATCTCGCCGTATTCGGCTGGAATGGGCACGTCAAGGTCAAGCGCAAGCTGCAAGATGTCTTGCCGGTCAAAGATAGCAAATGGTGCGCTGCGGGTGGTGGTCTTTCCGAAGTAGTTGCAGCCGTGCATCTTCAGGCTCTTCTCACGCCGCCCCCCCTCGCTTGCCATAAGTCCCATGTAGGGCACACTGTTATGGTCTCTCGCCCAGTCGTTGCAGGGCTTTTCCTTGAGGTAGTAGCAGCAACGGTCTGATACCTTGAACGGTGCGGCTCGATATCCAAGTGCTGCGCCCTCTGCGTCTGCGCCACCAAAAAGATCGAGCCACTTCTGTGGCAGCTTCATCCGGCTGTTTTTCTGCCAGCCGCCGTATTCTCCGGTTTCCCCAGTGATGATCGCATGCCGCACGGTTGCGTTTTGCTCTGTCGGGTTTTGCAGCAGCATGATCTTGCCTGCCTTTTCCTTGCTGATGACCGGCCAGCCAAATTCCTGCAAGACCTGAACCTTGCTTTTCAGCGGCTTCAGGAACACGAAAGACGGCGTTTCACCATCGCCCATCCAGTTTTTGTATTCGGTCTCCATCTCTGCTGCCATCTGCTTATGCACCTGCTGTACGCCTTTGCCTTCCAGCGAGGAGCAGGACACGCAGGTGACAGGCAACCCAATGCTCTCCAAAAAGTAGTGTAGCGTGATGGAATCCAGACCGCCCACGGACAGGTGCACGCCCTTGTCGTGCTCTTTTGCCCAGTAGTAGAATGCCTCGGCCATTTCCTGCGCGTGCTCCACCTTGCGCTTGTAATCCCACTTCTGCATCGTCTGAAAACGCTCGATGTTTGCCAAAGAGCCGTTTTCAGCCATAATCTCCTGTACGGTTTTCATTTTTTACCCCCATTGCTCGGCCATTGCTTTTGCAATGCCAGGATAAGTTTTACTTCGTTCTTTTGAGTGGCCTCTTCCCGCCCAATGATTCTTTTCTCGCAATTTTTGCGGTAACGTCATCATGTAATCGTACACATTGTCGGTTTCTTGCAAGATGGCAAGGTTTTTAAGCCACAGGCAGGTCTTTTTTTGCTCCGGGTGCCCAAATTGCCATGGATTGATAATCTGGTCCGGCTTTCTGTATAACGTAGACATTACACACACCGGGTTTTCAATGGCAATTCGCGGAATATCTGCTTCCGCAAACTTCATGAAGAACGATGCTGCTTCAAAGCGCAAGCTAAGTGGCTTTTTGCCTTCTGTGAACCACCTCGCACCAGAAACAGCCAAGTGCGTGCAGGGCGGGTGTGCAATGAGCAAGTCCCACTTGCCAACGTCGTGCGTTACGCCGTCCATTGTCACGACTTGCCCCCCTCCAGAGCCTTGAGCGCATCGCCCAGAATATGCCACTCGGGATGCCCGCCGGACGGCTCCTGAATATCGCAAGAGTAGGCTTCGTGGCCACGAGCACGGAACGCCTTGCACACCTCCTGCGATTCCTCGCAGGCAATCAAAACTTTCACCGTTTTCTTCCTCCCATCCAAAATTCCTGATTGAATGCGTTCTTGCTGATGCACTCCGCCGCATTCTTGGTTTTCGTGTACGCACGTTGCTCCTTCAGCTGACGCTTGTACTCTGCGTACTTCGGGCAGCTGTCGTGACAGATCGGGTGCCGGTCGGGGCAGTGAAAGCAGGGATCAACAACCTTCATCCTTCCATCTCCTTCCTTGGCGGCTCACTCGCCCGCAACCTTACTGCTTCACGGGGGGCAGTGGTGATATTGGCCTGCGCCTGCTTCAAAAACTCGGCACGGCGGTATGTAAGGTCTGGCATTTCAGCCAGCTCTGCAAGCCCTCCCACGCTTCCGGCGTAGGATTTTGCCGCCGGGGGGAGTTGGTCATACAGGGCTTTCAGCTCTTTCTGCCCGTCACTACGCAGCAGCCCGCCCTTTTCGTCAATTCCGATGATTATCGGGAACTTGCGCCAGCTCAAAAAGGTCTGCGCTTTGCGTGCTGCCACCGTCAGAGCTTCCCACTCGGCAGATGGGTCCAGGCACTGGGAAAGCTGCTTGAAGATGTCTGCCACCGTGACCGGATAAACGCATACCCGGTTCGCCGCCAGAAAAGCCCGCTTGACAGTATCGCCGTCATAGTCGCCAAACTGGTACGTCCACACGTCAATGGTGGTCTGCATCTCCTCGTCGGTCAGCGGCTTGGAGCCCAGCTTGTACAGCACAAAATTCATGCGGATCAGCTTTGCCACGTCTTCCCGTGTCATGTCTCAAACCCTCTTTCTCTGTCCATCTTCGCCAGCACCCGGGTAAGCTGGTCGTCTACGGTCTCGGTCGGTCGCCTGCCGCTCTGCCTGACTTGTCGGCTTTGTTCGTTGGCTTCCACGTCTCCCGGTGTACGCAGGTCGTCCCGTTTCCATCCAGACAAAATGCCATTGATATAGTTCCACGAGCGCTTTCCGGCCTCTGTGGCCTTGTCGATCGCCAACAGGATCATCTCTGTGCTGTACTCCTGCCGCCACTTCTGCAGCTTGTCCAGCGCAGAGCGTGGGAAGTCCCCAACGGCCTGCTGATAATGCTGGACGATCTTGGAAAGTTCTACGTCAACGGCGGCTTTGGCAGAGCTATTATATATATCCCCGTTAGGGGATATAACAGTTCCAGTTCCATTAACAGTTCCAGTTCCATTAACAGTTCCAGTTCCATTAACAGTTTCAGTTCCATTAACAGTATCATTATAGCTACCACTTGCTTGCACTTGGTAGCATGTGCTAGCAAGTGCTGAGTTTGCTTGCATTTGAGCCGCACGGGCTTTTCCGGCTTCCCGGCGCTTTTGCTTGACGTTCTCATACTTTTCCGTAGCCGAATCCACTCCATTGCACATGAAACGGAAGTTTCCACGCATTCCACGGTCGGAAAATGTTGGGTTTTCGCCGGTGCGGACGTGTTTCGCCAAAGCTCGCATCAGCTGTCCGACTTCGGCATCCGTGTACTCTTCCAGCGCATCAAACCAGTCCAGATACACCACAAACGACTTCTTTTCATCCTTTGCCACTTGCTCACCTCCTTTGTACGCCCGTATAGCCAGATAGCGCAGCTTGCAAAATCAGAAGGGCAGGTCGCCGTCATCGGAGATCAGGCTGAAGTCCTCAGCAGGGGCCTCCGGGGCTGGGGAAGGAGCCTGCGGCGGCTGCCACTGGCTTCGCTGGTTCTGGGTACTAAAGTCCATCTGCTGGGGCTGCGAGGCCTTCGCCTGATGCACCTGCCGGGCCGTCTGCTGCTCAAAGGACGCCGGAGCCCCGGTAGACCGGCTACCGCAAAAGCTCACGTTGTCCGCCAGGACCTCCACGGCAGTGCGGTTGTTGCCGTTCTTATCCTGATACTGGCGAGTCTGGAGACTGCCTTCAATGGCAATCAGACTGCCCTTCTGGAAATACTTGCTCACGAACTCAGCGGTCTGCCGCCAGGCCACCACATCCAGAAAGTCCGCTTGACGCTGTTCTCCCTGGCGCACAAAGCTGCGGTCACAGGCCAGCCGAAAACGGCACACGTTGGTCCCCTTGGTAGTGGTGCGAAGTTCCGGGTCCGCCACAAGACGGCCCATAAGAGCCACTACGTTCAGCATGATCACACCTCCGTGTCGGCTTCATCAGATTCGCAGTCCACGCTGGCCCCCATTAGGACCTCCGGGCACTCGGACCGGGCAAAGTAGGCCGCCGCCCGGTACTTGAGCATCATCTCGGTCATCTTGGGCCAGTAGCTGCCGTTTTTGGTCCACCATCCGGAGTCCTTGGCCATGCGGACGGTGACCTTGGGGCCCTCTACCTTTTCGCCTGTGAGCTTGTCCACGGCGATGAGGCGGCATCCCCAGGTGTCGGTACCCTCCTGGCCCTCCATACGGTACCGGGTGCGTCCGGCAAACAGGCCGCTGTGGTCGATCAGGGCCTTGCAGCTCTTGCCGCTCCAGGAGGGGTTGCCCTGGACGACGTACAGGTTCTGCATCACAAAAATGGGGTCCATGCCCATGCGGTTGGCCATGTCACAGGCCACGGCACAGCTGGCAACGTTTTTGGCGTAGCTCTTGGGCACCATACCGTCCGGCAGCTGGGCATAAGCCTTGCCCTTGCTACAAGCCAACTTCCAGCTGCTGAAAGCGGTGTCGGTGTTCTGGGCCTGGCTTGGGGTAAGGGCTTCGGCGGTTTCTGGCATGGGAGCCAGCTGCCCGGCAGCAGCCGTGGGGGTGGCGTGGATAGTCTCATGGATAGTCTCAGGCATGATGGATGTCCTCCTCTTGATAAGAAACTTCAATGATGTCGGCATAGCGTTTGATAGAATCCAGTTCAGACTTGGTGCAGTGGAACACGATCTTCCGGTCCCGGGGCTCCTCCCGGGCGTTGAAGTTCAGAAACTCTCCGGCGTCGAACTCGTCAGGGTCCCAATCCAGCTCTTCCTTCGGGTGGCCAAAGGACACAGCAGGCCTTACCAGGCTGATCTGGGGCGGATTTTGCTGGGGGCCCTTGTAGTTGTCCGGCAGGCCCTTTATCACCGCCTCACGCAACAGGGTACGGTACTCTACCCCATAGCAATAGTCGATGCTCTCAAAAGGCTCCGGCATGATCTGCTCCCCGGCGGCAGCATGGATAACGTCGATCTGACACATCAGGGTGCCAACCAGCCGGTAGATCTGGTCGATACAGCTACGGCTTGCAGGGCCGGACATGAGGCCGCTTTGGGCAAAGTTGGTAAAAAAGGCTACCGAGTGGTTCACCTCGCTGGCCAGCTGGTTCCCGGTGCTGATGAGCCGGAACAGAAGGTCATTGGGCCCGATGTAATGGAAGATGCCCTCAGCCTTGTTAGAAAGATCCTTGATGCGCTGGTGCTTGGTCATGGGCGCTGTTTTCATTTACAAAACCTCCAAAGTGTGCTATTCCTCGGGGAGATGGGCCTTGCAACTCATCACCCTTTGAGCTTGTCCGTGTTGGCGCACGGGCAGGCTCTTTTTTTGCGTCATACACGGTGTACCACATGACATGGTGGACAGTGTCAGGCATACGTGATCTCCCCCGACTCCTCTTCCAGGATCTCTCGCACGTTGTCCATTTCTTCGGCGCACATCTCCCAGACGCTTGCCCGTGCGGAGTATCCAGCCAGAACAACAATGTCATCTGAGGCTTCGGCTTCTCGCCTGCAGCGTTCGGCAAGCCGCGTGTAGGATTTGACTTTGCCCTCAACGTACTCTTTGGCCGTCATCATGCCCTGCGCTCCTGATTCTCCGGATATTCCGAGTTGCGGGCGTGGGTGCGGTTGATCTTGCCGTACTTGCGCCGCTTTGCGGCTCTCTCCCTGTCCTCTGCGGCAAAGCCCAGACGAGCCAGCAGAACAGCGGCCAGAATCAGCACCAGCGACACCGCAAACAGTGTGCCGGAGATGTATCCGGTGGTCTGCGCGGTACCCTCTGCGCCCATAGCTGTGCCCATTCCAACGCCGCCAAAAACGACAGCCAACCAGTAGTAAGTAGTAGATTTGAGTTTCATTCTTTCGGATCCTCCTTTGTATAAACCTTTTCGAGCTTGTAAAAATCCTTCACCCACTCCATAAACCTGGCGCGGGAGATGTCAGGGCAAAGCTCTTTTGTTCCTACGGACGGCTTTGACCACTCCGGGAAAATTCCCGCCTGAATCTGCGCTCCCAAGACCTTTTCGGTCTTTGAGATGTTATTGTCTCGAAGAATCTGGACGCACTCTGCGATTCCCATGCTCGGCTTCACTGCCGCACCCCTCCTTTTTTCTCTCAGCTGCCGCTTCATCTGGATGTGCTCCAACCGCTCAGGCTGCCTTGCATCCCAGCGCTGTTCAAGCCAGCGCTTGTTGTAGTGCTTCTTCATGGCTTCCACTCCACAAATTTCCCGTTTTTGAGCGTGTACCAGGTGTTTTCTTTGATAACGGCCCCGTCAACCTTTGCCATTTTGGCCAGTAGCATATTGCCGTCATCATCGTACTCGGTCAGCACCAGATAGCAGCCCAGTGCGCCGCACGCCTTACCGCAAGCACCGTTTACAACGGCAATGCTATCTTTTCCGTCTGCTTTTGCCCTGCAATAAGCCCCAGTGGCTGCCGCCGTGCTGTAATCGCCGCTGGAACCCGCCGTGCTGGAATTGCCGCTGGAACCCGCCGTGCTGGAATTGCCGCTGGAACCCGCCGTGCTGGAATCGCCGCTGGAACCCGCCGTGCTGTAATCGCCGCTGGAACCCGCCGTGCTGTAATCGCCGCTGGAACCCGCCGTGCTGGAATAGCCGCTGGAACCCGCCGTGCTGGAATAGCCGCTGGAAAAAGGTTCTTTGTCCTTCACTCGATTAAAAACGGCATTCACCGCAGCTTTTACCAGCCCTGCAAAATTTACCTCGCCTTTCACCGTCAGCTCAGTGCAGGCCAGTTTACTGTCCTCTCCGCTTTTATCCGCGTTCCCGCCGCACTCGACCTCAAAAAAGCGCGGGCTATCCTTCAGTGGGTAGTAGTGCAGCACATCCAGAGGGTTCTCGCAGGCGTGCATACCAGCGTGGCAGCAGTCAGCCTTGTCCTCATGGTAGGTCTTGCCCACCTCATACTGCTTGCCACGGCACATCATGTTTTTGTCCATGGCCTTATATGCGATGATCTTCTTACTCATGCGTTATGTTCCTCCCTGTATCTCGTTACAGTGCCCATTCTTCTTCCATTGTGCACCTTACTTTTTAGAGCTGCTGCAAAAGCTGCCTATCAGAAGCAGCGCAATCCACGCCGCCGTTCCGGCGGCCCAGGTGAACGTCCAGTGCATCAATGCGCAGATGGCCCACACGGCGGCGCTGGTAACACCCCACGAGATGCCCAGAAGGGCGGCAAACGCGATGATGATCGCCAGTGCTTCACCCATTGCTCCATGCCTCCTTTGCGGCTCTCTCAGCTGCCTGTGCCGCTGAGTCCGCGCACCACTTGCCTGCCGGGGCGGTCTTGCGGGGGTCTTCCTGGGCTGCTGCAGCTTCGTCCTCTTCCAGCAGCTTCTTCAGGTCGGCCAAGAACTGGCTGCACATCTTCGCTTTTATAGCTTCCTCCGGCTGACCATACGGGCCGCAAAACGGCCCGGACCTGAAAAACGACTTTGAACGGAAGTCCTCTTCCAAGTACTGATACTTGCCAATCAGCTGGCAAACCTTATCGCGCATCGTTGTTTTCATAAAGCCCCTCCTTGCATCAATGACGCATAACAATGTTGGACGAATGAACCAGATAGGTCACACCGTCAATCACAACCTGAAGCTGGTCGCCTTCATAGTCGCACCAGCTTTCGACATTCCCCTCGACAATCGTTCCATCAGGCATTTTCAGCTGTGCCCAGCTGTATTCATAGGTCAGGTCAATAACCTGCTTATTGCATCCGGCCATCAGCAAAGCGCTTGCCAATACAGACGCTACGCCAAAAATAGCTTTTTTCATGCTTGCTCCTCCTTTACCGTTCATGCGGTTCAGTGTCATGTTACGCCACCCCGTCCTGGTTGTGCTGCCGGGCGGCAAGCTCCATCTGCTCCACGCTCTGCCTGCGCTCCACGCTGGGCAGCATTCCCACGGACTTGAGCTGCTCATAGATAAAGCGCTGTCCGGCTTCCGTCAATACGGTGGTGTTCTTGGTGTCCCACTCGCCGGTGCTCTTGTGCTGGAACGGAGTGGATTTGCGGTTTTTGGTGTAACCTTTGCCGCTATACTTTGCGTATAACACCCACTGCCCGTCGCTGGTCTTGTACTGGATCTTCAGGCCGTGAAGGATGCTGTTGAGTTTCTCGGCGCTCAGGCCGTAATCCTTGGCAAGGGTGGTAGTGGTGCGGCAGTTCTTGCCAACGCACACCGCCCGGGCATACTCTGCATCCGTCTTCAGGTCGTTGTTCTCGGCCAGCAGGCTGCGGTTCACGCTTTGCAGCTCTTTCACTTTGCGGTCTGCAATAAGCACCGCACGGCGCATGACCGCTTCCGGGCTGTTCCACTGCGCCTCCACGGCCAAGAAATACTGCCGGGCCTGCTTACCACGCTCGTTGCGCTGGATCATGCACAGCTCCTTCGCCATCGGGATGGTGAGCTGGTGGTCGTCCACCGTGCGCGTGACCTTGCGCCCGCCCTCATTTTGAACTCGGTCAATTTTGACCGGGTTGAAATCCTCGCCCTCGGTAAAGCCGTACTCACACATACGAGGGAACCAATGCCGGTAATCTGCGCCAACCTGCAAAAACTCGTGCAGCTCCCGGCCGCTCACCGTGGGGCGCTCCGGGTTGTCGTAGCTAATGGGGATGAGATTGCTTAATTCGCTCATGCCGTTTTGTCCTCCTTTTCCTTGATGATCTCGCTGACGGCAGCTTCCATCTTTTCCCGAATGCCGGGAGGGTTGCGCTTGCTGTTCAAAATCAGTGAACAGTAGCTTCTCGAAAATCCAAGATGCTTTGCTACGTCGTCTACTGTAATCTGATTGTTGTGCATCCGGCCTACTAAACGGCCTGTCCATTTTTCAGGCACTTTCACACCTCCTTTAAAACGTAAGTTGAAACATAATTGACAGCGGCGCACCGATTTGCTATACTGTTCAAGGCTCCTAGTTAAACTGATTCAAAAGGAAGGTGATTTCATTGACCCAACTTTTGAGCCAGCCAGTTCCAGACACGAGCAAGTGCGTGAAGCGCTAGGGCTTACAAGGCGGTGCCGACCCGCCAAAGGAAGCGGCGTACCCATAGCCCTGCAAGTTGTTTTTGCAGCCCGGGCGTTACTTTTGCGCCGCGCATGGCGCGAAAGACGTGCAAACGCGCATGTTTGCATTACCGCCGGGGTGCAAGTGCGTTCTGGTGACAAATCGGTGAAAAGTCTGTCTGTGAAACAACCGCAGGCAGATTTTTTCTTATCGCCGTGTCAAATACCAGTTGAAAAAGTTTACAAAGTGTGTTACTATGTAGTTGCAGACACATAGTAAAAAACTTAGGCGGTGCGACCCGCTTGGGTTTTGTGTTTTGTTAACGTTTTTAACTGACAACGCCATTATAGCAGTAACTAAAGTAACTTTCAATAGTTTTCTGTAAACTTTGTGAACTTCGGCATACTGCACAAAAAAGTGGTGTATTTTATGGCATTTTACGAAAACTATTTGAAGCTGTGCGAAAAGGCCGGAAAAACACCATCTGCGGCAGCTCTTGAAATGGGGCTTTCAAAGCCGACAGTAAATCGCTGGAAAAAGGGCGGCGGAGCAACTGATGCCACAGCATTAAAGGTTGCATCTTACTTCGGTGTCACGGTCGAAGAGTTGACCGGCGAAGAGCAAAAAGAAAAGCCCGCCCCCAGTGAAGGGAGTGGGCTGGATGCGAAGGCGAAGGCTACTCTTGATAAGATGAAAAAGCTTTCGCCTGAACAGCAGGCGGCATTTTGGGATATGCTGAACACTACGATTGATGCCGTTTTGAATATGCCGGATGGTGACGGGAATGGCTAATCTAAAACAGGAAGAAAAGGCCATCAAAGCCATTTATGATTATTATGAAAGTAAAAATCGTAATGGTTATTTAGGAAAGGCGTACTTAAATCGGGTCGTAGGAGAAGAAAATGTTGACTCGGTTTTGTCGATTCTTCGTGCTGATGGATATGTAAAAGTAGAAGGTATTGAACCAAGCGTTCGCATAGGAGAAAACAATCCCGCTGTTGTTAGGCTGACGGATAAAGGAAAAACTTATTTTGTTGACCAACAAAGAAAGCAGAGAATCAGCCGCAGGCAGTTCTTTCAAAGCGCTGCCATTGCGGTGATCTCTGCTGTTGTGAGTACGTTATTGACGCTTTTGGTGACTCAAAGGAGCGAAGAGTCTGAAACTTCCAGCTCATAGGAGCAAGGGTCGAGGCTGGTAACGTATACAGATCTGTATTTGCGCGGTGCTCTTGCTTCTTTGCTGCCTAGTGTAATGGAAAGGTATCCGCCAAGACCGTCTTTGATATGGAAATGCGTATCAGGGCACAGCTCCATAAGGTCTGCAAGGGTAACGCCTTTATAAGTAACTTCTGTTTTAAGGTACTCTAAAGGGATGCCGACGCACTTTTGCTCCGGCTCCTGTTTGGGATTAGACCGAAAAAGTGCAAAGTCATTGAGATGAAGGAACTCGTAAGCGAGAATCGCAAACATTGCGATAACAAACACGGCGATGATGAAAAGAAGCACATTATTCGACATTTTGCGTTGCCTCCTTTAAGAGTTTATCCACGTCGATACCAAGGGAAAGTGCAATCTTGATTTTCTCAAGTATAACACATTCTGTGGTTTCTTTCATCAATTTTGTGCTATTTTCTTGCACTTTATTTTCCCCCTTTGGCATTTTCCTTGATAATTTAGCTTTTCGGCAGCTGGTTGGCTGCCTATTTTTGTTTATGAGGTGGTTATTATGGCAAATGCCTGTCCTGTCTGCGGCGGCAAGCTGGGCCTTCTGAACCGTGAGAAAAGCGCGGACGGCTTGATTTGCGCCAGCTGCAGCAACTTTTTCTTTTCAAAATTGGGCATCCGAGCAGCAAAGCAACCGACAGCCGCCCTTGCTGATTACTGGGCTACGTTGGAAGGCCGCCGCAAAGCGTTCAAGGAGACCGATTCCATCTATGATGGAGATGCGCTTTTTGTGTCCATCGACAAGGCAAACCGACTGTTTTGCTTTGGGCATCGCGGCGGTGATAAAGGCCCTCGCATGATCTACAGCTTTGATGAAGTCGCCGGTTACGAATCTGACGCGCCAGACGATTTGACGGTGACAGAGACCAAAGGCGGCATTGGCCGGGCCGTGATCGGTGCAGCCGTTGCCGGTCCTGTGGGTGCTATCGTGGGCGCTGCTACCGCCAAAACAGAGGCCCGCAAAGGCAGCCGCAGCAAAGAAAACGCTTCCATCCGTTTTACGCTCCCTCTTGGAGAAACCAGTCTGCCGGCAACGGTTTATCCAGGCGGAATGACCGCGTTTCTCAAGAGTTGCAAAGGCTCTCCAGAACATCCTCGGGGCAGCGCTCCGGCTGCCCCCAGCGCCGCTGATGAGCTTTTGAAGTTTAAGCAGCTACTG
>ENA-ORUG01000545-ORUG01000545.1-human-gut-metagenome-genome-assembly--contig:-NODE-545-length-42809-cov-18.020092_pt1 | contig 42809 bp, 39 predicted proteins | sample MGYA00242079_ERZ509207 | MGnify/ENA primary metagenome ERZ509207 (study PRJEB26280, sample SAMEA2338780) | human gut metagenome | biome: human gut; feature: human-associated habitat; material: faeces...
GCCGGGAAGCTTGCCGGGGCCAAAGCATTTGCCCGGAAGAACTGGAAATGGCTGGTCCCGGCGGCGGTGGTCGTCCTTGCGGGAGGGGTGTTCCTGCTCAAGCCCGCCAACGACAAGCAGGCCAATGTGGACACCAGCTATGTGGAAACGGCGCCTGAGGAGCGGGATGTCTCCAACTCCCTCAGCGGTACCGGCACCCTGAACCCGGCCAATACGTACACCGTGAAATCTCTGGTGGACGGCAAAGTGCTCACCGCTGATTTTGAAGAGGGCGACACCGTGGAAGAGGGCACGATCCTCTACACCATCGACAGCTCCGACGCTTCCACCAACCTGGAAAAAGCGGAGATCGCCCTCCAGCAGGCCCAGCGCAGCTACGATAAGACGGTAGACCGCCAGTACGTCCGTGCTGAGGTGGCGGGTACTGTCAGCAGCCTGAAAGTGGCCAAGGGCGATGAAGTGACCAGCGGCCAGGAAGTGGCCGTCATCCGGGATAACTCCAAGATGATGCTCAGCCTGCTCTTCCCGGCGGCCGACGCCGCCAACTTCTCGGTGGGGCAGAGCGCGCAGGTGGTGCTGGACGGCACCTTTGAGACGCTGGACGGCACCATTACCGCTGTGACTGGCACCGATGAACTGAGCACTGGCAACCTGCTCACCCGTACGGTGACCATCGCGGTGCGGAACGCGGGCGGCCTGACCACGGCCCAGGCAGCCACGGCCAGCATCAATGGCGTCAGCTCCATTGCCTCCGCCACCTTTGCCTATCAGGCAGAGCGTACCCTGACGGCTCCCTCTTCCGGCACCGTCTCCGCCATCAATGTGCAGGAGGGCAGCGCGGTGGAAAAGGACGCCATCCTCATTGAGCTGGCGGGCGATGACCTGACCGAATCCGTCCAGTCTGCTTCCGAGACCCTGCGCAGTGCCGAGATCTCGATGCAGAATATGCAGGACACGATGGCCAACTACACCATCACGGCCCCCATCAGCGGTACCGTGATCGAAAAAGACGTCAAGCAGGGCGACGCACTGACCTCCGGCACCAGCCTCTGTGTGCTGTATGACCTGAGCTACCTGGAAATGAGCATCAATGTGGACGAGCTGGAGATCGGCTCCCTTTCCGTGGGCCAGAAAGTGCAGATCACGGCGGATGCGGTGGCCGATAAGACCTATGTGGGCACCGTGACCCGTGTCTCGATGAAAGGCAACTCTTCCGGCGGCACCACGACGTACCCCGTGACCATCCGCATCGACTCCATCGACGGCCTCCGCCCGGGCATGAACGCCAACGCGGAGATCGTGGTGGCCGAGTCCACCAGCGCCCTCTGCGTGCCCAACGCGGCCATCGTCCGCGGCGGCTATGTGCTGGTGACCAAGGATTCGCCCAGCGCGGCCAATGCGGACCCGGAGATGGAAGCTCCGGACGGCTATGTCTATGTGGACGTGAAGACGGGCGTCAGCGACGACGATTACACCGAGATCCTCGACGGCATCACGGCGGAAGACACGATTGCTTACGATCCCAACTCGGTGAGTGACAGCTACTATGATGACGGAAGCGGTTTCTATGATGACGGAAGCAGTTCCTTTTGATGAGGAGGGCTGAACATGAGCGCTCTGATCGAATTTGATGAAGTGTGCAAATACTACCAGATGGGCGACACGACCGTCAAGGCGGCTGACCATATCTCCATGAAGATCGAAAAAGGGGAGTTTGTAGCCATTGTCGGCCAGTCCGGCTCGGGCAAGTCCACCTGTATGAATATCATCGGCTGCCTGGATGTGCCCACCCAGGGCACCTACCTGCTCAATGGCCGGGACGTGGGCAAGATGAACCGGAACGAGCTGGCCGCTATCCGCAACGAGATGCTGGGCTTTATCTTCCAGCAGTACAACCTGCTGCCCAAGCTCAACCTGATGGAAAACGTGGAGGTGCCGCTGGTGTACGCGGGCGTCTCCCGCGCCGAGCGGCACGCCCGTGCCCGTGAAGTATTGGAGCAGGTGGGCCTGGGCGACAAACTGAAAAACCGGCCCAATCAGCTTTCCGGCGGCCAGCAGCAGCGTGTGTCCATTGCGCGGGCACTGGTGCGCAACCCGCCGGTGATCCTGGCCGACGAGCCCACCGGTGCACTGGACTCCCACACCGGCCGCGAGGTGCTGGGGCTTTTGCAGCAGCTGCACAAGCAGGGACATACCGTGGTGCTGATCACCCACGACAACTCCATTGCCGTGCAGGCCGACCGCATCATCCGGCTGGAGGACGGCCGGGTGGTCTACGACGGTGACTCCCACGCACCGGAGGCCATGGTGCAGCCCACTTTGCTGCCCGAAACGCCGGAAAAGGAGGAACAGGCATGATCTTTGAAACCTTCCGGCAGGCCATCCAGAACGTGTGGAGCAACAAGCTGCGCACCTTTCTGACCATGCTGGGCATCATCATCGGCGTGATGGCGGTCATCGTCATCGTGGGTCTGGGCAACGGTATGACCAAGAGCATGCGGGACAGTTTTTCCGCGCTGGGCACCAACACCCTGAGCATTCAGGTTTGGGGCTACGGCTCCCGTACCGTACCGGTGGACGATATGTACGACATCTGCCAGCGGCACTCCGACCTGATCAAGGCAGTGTCGCCCCAGATCGAATTCAGCGGCAACGCCAGCGGTACGCTGAAGATCGGCACCACCAGTTACCGCTGGTCCAACATCAGCGGTGTGGACGAGAACTACACCGAAATGAAAAATTACCAGATCGCACAGGGACGCGGCCTGCAGTACATGGATATGCAGGACAACAAGCAGGTCTGCATCATTGGCGATTACCTGAACCGGGTGGCTTTTGGCGGCAACGGTGTGGGGCAGACGCTCAAGATCGGTGCCAACAAGTTCCGCATTGTGGGCGTGCTGGCGGCCAAGGTCAGCAACCCCACCATGCAGCAAGGCAGCGACGACGACTGCGTCTACCTGCCCTACACCACCGTGATGCGGCTTTCCAGCCAGAGCGCGGTGAATAACTACACGGCTGTGATGACGGACGAAAACTTTGCCAACGAGGCCAAAACCACGATGGAAGAGGAGCTGCAGAAGATCCTCAAGACCGAAAACGGCTACTATGTGTACAGCGCCAGCGAGTGGCTGGAGGAAATGAACAAGATGATCAACATGGTCATCGTGGTGCTCACCGGCATTGCCAGCATCTCGCTGCTGGTGGGCGGCATCGGCATCATGAACATCATGCTGGTGTCGGTGACCGAGCGCACCCGTGAGATCGGCATCCGCAAGGCACTGGGTGCCAAGGAGCGCACCATTCTGGCGCAGTTCGTGGTGGAAGCTGCCACCACCTCGGCGCTGGGCGGTGCGCTGGGCATCGCACTGGGCTATGCGGTGAGCATGGCGGCCAACAAGGTGCTGCCCATGTTCATGAGCGATACCGCCATCACGGTGAGCCCGTCGTTCAACTCCATCGTGGTGGCTTTTGGCATCTCGGTGGGCATCGGTGTACTGTTCGGCTATCTGCCGGCCCGGCGCGCGGCACGTCTCAATCCCATCGAGGCGCTGCGCTACGACTGAGCCCGAAGAAAGGGGAATACCTATGAAAAAACGTTTTCTCGCACTTTTGCTGGCGGTGAGCATGGCGGTGTCCATGCTGGCCATGCCGGCGGCTGCGCTGGGCAGTGCCAGCAACACGGCCGTGCAGACGGCCATCACGCTGGGCGGTATGGACGCCGGACAGACCGGCAGCCTGGACGCCGCCGTCACCCGCGGGGCCTTTGCCCGCATGCTGGTGGCGTTTTCGGCGTACCGGGAGAGCGCAGCCTCCCAGGGGGCTGTGGGCACCCTGTATAAGGACGTGCCCGGCGCTTCGCAGTGGGCACCCTACATCCGCATTGCGGTGCAGCAGGGCTGGATGAACGGCTACACGGACGGCACCTTCCGCCCGGACAACGCCGTCACGCTGGAAGAAGCCTGCACGGCCGTGCTCAAGCTGCTGGGCTACAAGATGACAGATCTGAACGGTGCCTTCCCGGCGGCGCAGCTGAACAAGGCTCAGGAACTGGGCCTGCGCAGCCAGCTGAACAGGGCACAGGGCCAGACCATGAACTATGAGGACTGCGCCATGCTGCTGTACAACGCCCTCACGGCCAACACGGCCTCCGGCGGAGCCTATGGCAGCACCCTGGGCTTTACCGTGGCAAATGGTCAGGTGGACACCTCCACGGTGCTGCTCAGCAGCCTGAAGGGACCCTTTGTGGCGTCGGAGGGCACCCAGCTGCCCTTTGCACCGGTGAGCGTGTACCGCAACGACAAGGTGTCGGAGTCCGGCGAACTGAACAAATACGATGTGTATTATTACAGCGAGAGTCTGCAGACGGTATGGATCTATACCCGCCGCGCCGCAGGCCGCATCACAGCAGTTTCGCCCAGCGCCAGCGCTCCCACGGCGGTGACCGTGGCCGGTACCAGCTACCAGCTGGGCAGCTCGGCGGTGGCGTCCAAGATCTCGTCCTTGAACGGCGGCGGCGTGGGCGAAGTGGTCACCCTGCTGCTGGGCATGGACAATGAGGTGGCAGATGTGGTCACCGGCGAAGAGGCCGACAGCGTGTTCTACGGCGTGGTGCAGACGGCCACCCGCTCCCTTGTGGAGGACAACGGTGCCGACGTGCTGCAGCGCGTAGCAGTGATGTGCACCGACGGCATCACCCGCACCGTGAATGTGGACAAAAGCCTGAACTACCCCGCCGGCTGGATGGTGCGCATCGACGTGACGCCGGAAGGCGAGAACGTGACCGCTATTGAAAACCGGACCATCAGCGGCACGGTGAGCGCAGACGCCACCATGCTGGGCGACCATAAGCTGGCAGACGACGTGCAGATCTTGGATACGACTACGGAGGGTGTGGCTGGGACGGTTCGTCCCAGCCGCCTATCCGGGACGAAACTGAACATGCTGAATGTCCGCTACTATACGCTTAACGACAACGGCGAGATCGACCGGCTGATCCTCAACGATGTCACCGGCGACCTGTGGAAGTACGGCGTGCTGGACGATATCCGCAATATTGCGGCCAACCTGCCCTCCACCAAGACCCCTGCCACGGCAGGGGATTCTGAGGGCGAAGGCTCTGATGGGACCACCCAGGTGCTGAAGGACCTGCGGAGCGTGCTGGTGCCTACCACCAGCGAGATCCTGTGGGGCGTCATCAACGGCGATATCCTCCAGACCGTGTGGAATAAGGTCACCAGCAGCACCGGCTCCCTGGTGAGCATCGGCGTCAAACAGCTGGCTAAGGTGGTAGGGGAGCCTTATGGCACTATCCTGAACTATGTGGGCGGCGGTGCCACCTATGTGTGCTATGTCAATGGACAGCTTACCAGCTACACCACCTCCATCAAATACCCGGTGCTGGCCGGCGGCCTGGCCGTGCGGCAGGAAGTGAACGGTTCGGTCAAGGCGATGATTCAGCTGATGCCCATGAAAATCGACAAGGTGGGTGCCGCATCGGTGCTGTCCGGTTCCACCCGCTATGAGGTAGCGGACAATGCCCAGGTGTACCTGTGGTACAAGGGCCAGTATTACGCCACGAAGCTGGCCGAGGTGAACTCGGACGATTACTACCTCACCGGCTGGTACGACAACTTTGGCTGCGCCGCGGGCAAGCGCGTCCGCGTGATCGTGGCCGTGAAGAAGGACTGATGCGCTATTACAGCGCCCCGCGCCGGGCACTGCGCGGGGTACGGCAGCTGCTTTATCCGCGTCGGTGCCCCTTCTGCAATGCGGTGCTGGGCAGCATAAGGACCTGCCCGGACTGTGCGGAAGAAGTGGACCGGCTGCGCCGGAAGCCCGGCATCCGGCTGGACGCATCGCAGCATTATCTGGGCGGCCTGAGCGGCGCAGCGGCACCGTTCCGGTATGAGGGCTGCGTGCGGCGGGCCATCCTGCGGGCAAAGTATCAGGCTGCACCATGGACGGCGGTGGAGCTGGGCGTGGTGCTGGCAGAGCTTGCCTTTGGCAGCGAGGTCCGGATGAGGGGCGCGGAACCGGTGCCTCAGCGGGTGGAAGGTGCCCGGCTCGGCTATGACTGCATCGTGCCGGTGCCGGCGTCCAGCCGCAGACGCGGGTACAATGTACCGGAACGCATGGCGCAGCCGCTGGCAGAGGCACTGGACCTTCCGCTGGAAACAAAGGCTCTTGGTCCTGCCCGCCGGAAGGACCGGCAGGCAGGACTGCCCTTTGAACAGCGCCTGGCCAATGTGGCCGGTGCGTTCCGCGTGCAGGACCCGGACCTCATAGAGGGCCGCCGCGTGCTGCTGGTGGACGATGTGATCACCACCGGTGCTACGGCTGCCGCCTGTGCACAGGCTCTGCTTTCGGCGGGTGCGGAGAGCGTGTTTGCGGTGGCTGTGGCTACGGTGGAATTTCCGCCCATTGCCCAGCCGACCCTGCCCTTGCAGGAGGATGCGGACGAAGAAATTTAAAAAAGTTGCCGAAAAGTGCTTGACAAAATGCGAGAAGTCGGGTATACTAATCAAGCTGTGAGCGACAAACGCTTACAGATATCCGGGTGTAGCGCAGTTTTGGTAGCGCGCTTGAATGGGGTTCAAGAGGCCGTGAGTTCGATTCTCGCCACTCGGACCAAACGCTTCTCGGTCGAACTTTCTTCGGAATGGTTCGACCGGGGAGCTTTTTTGTTTTTATCAATGGTTTCGTCGGAGAGGTTGAAATAGAGGATCAGCTCGGTGTTGGTGAGCTCGATGTGATCCACAAAGGTATCAACCAGGCGGCGGCAGTAGGCCTTGGTGCGCTCCGAGGGGGAGACACGGAACTGCTGCAGCAGGAACAAAATCTGGTCACGGGTGAAGGTGAGAGGCTTTTTGGCGGTGAGGGAAGAGAGCTGATAGGAAAGCGTGCGCTCCTGCTGCTCCAGGTCGGCAAGGCGGGCAGAGAGGGCGGCGCTGGAGGTGCCGTTCTCAATGGCAGTGAGGATGTTCTGAATCTTGCTGCGGACATCGGACAGGGATTTTTCCAGCGCCTGCTTCTCCGGATCCGGGCGCGCGGCCTCAGCCTGCTGCAGCTCCACGATGGCATCCGCAATCTGCTCCAGCAGCGCGGGCTCCAGCAGCAGATCGGCGACGGCGTTGACCACCATAGCCTCCAGCTCGTCCTGCGGGATGTTTTTGCGGGTGCAGGCGCGGCCGATGGAGCGGCCGGGGCAGGCGTAGTAGTGGTACATCTGGCCGTTGCCGCTGCTGCGTCCACAGACGCCTTTCATCAGGCAGCCGCACTCTCCGCAATACAGTTTGCCGGAGAGGATATAATCGGCGCGGGAGGCGTGCGGGGTGCGGCTTTGGCGGTTGCGTTCAAACATGTTTTGTGCCCTTTCCCATAGATCATTGTCGATGATGGCCGGGATCGCGCCCTCGATGCGGACATCAAACTTTTTACTGACGTAAACGCCGCGGTACATCTCGTTCTGGATGATGCGGTTGATACTGCTTTTGTTGAACGGGTTGCCTTTACCGGTGCGCAGGCCCATGGCGTTCAGACGCTCCACGATGGAGGAGGAGGACAGCCCGGCGGCGTACTGCTCAAAGATATACCGGACTGCCTCGGCACCTGTGGGCTCGATGATGTAGTGCTTGTCGGCGTCCACGGTGAGGCCCAGCGGGCGGGAGCTGCCCAAGGCCTTGCCCTTGAGGGCAGATTCCCGCATGCCACGGCGGGCTTTTTCGGCCAGCTCGGCGCTGTAATACTCAGCCAGAGCTTCCATCAGGCCCTCAATGATGATGCCCTCGGCACCGGAGATGTTGCTCTCGGCGGCATAGAGGATCTCCACACCGTTGTCCCGGAGCCTTTTCTTATAGACGGCGCTGTCGTAGCGGTTGCGGGCCAGGCGGTCGGTTTTCCAGCAGATCACGGCGTCAAAGGTGTGCGCCGCACTGTCGGCCACCAGCTGCTGGAAGGCAGGGCGGTCATCGGTTTTGCCGCTGATATGGCGGTCTACATACTCGCGCAGGATGGTCATGCCGTGGGCGCGGGCGTAGGCCTCGCAGTCCCGACGCTGGCCCTCGATGCTCTGCTCGGTCTGGCGGCTGCCGCCGGAGTAGCGGTAGTAAGCCACCAGGCGCGGTGCATCGGCTGCGGTGGATTTTTTGCGGGGCATGATAACACTTCCTTCCGGGCGGTTGCCCATATGCAGGGAGCGTGGTATACTGACCCCTGCAAGCATAAAATTTTCTTTGTCCGGTTTTGTGCTGCACTCCATGTTATCCCCGGCGCTGCATCGTACCAGCGCCGGGGCTTTTGCTTGCCCATATCCAAAAAGCGTGCTATGCTGTAAGGGCAGGCGACGCATGGAAAGAAACCTTCTTGCTTTTTTATCCTTACCTTTTGACGACGGGGCAGACCCCTCCAGCTGGAAACGGCTGGAGGGGTTTGTGCGTTTTTTACATGAAAGTTGCACAGGCGGCTTTACAAAGGGGGCTGGATTGCATATAATGAAGATGCAAGGTATAGCTTTGCACTTTCAAAAAGAAGGAGGTCTTTTTGATGGCGACAAAGAGTATTACAAAGAATGTCGTGATTCGTTCAAAACCGCTTGCACGGAATTTTGTACGAGCATTGGAAAATGCAGAGGGAAAGAGCAGCAAAAATGTCGTTGTGGATAAGACTGTCCATGAGATCAAGGGCGATGCGCTGCGTGAGATGTTTGGAAAGAAATGACAGGATACGGATTAGTTAACCTAAAAGATATGATCCAAGAACTCGGAGAGGGTCGAACAAAGGAGATCCTTTCCGAGTTTTCTTGTCCGCTGAATAAGGACGTGGAGTTTTTTCTGCATTGCAAGGCCATTGAATTTGCCAGGCAGGGAATTGCCCAGACGCAGCTGGTGGTGACATCTTACAAAGACAAACCAGTGCTGGTGGGATATTTTACACTGTCAAACAAAGTGCTCGAAATTCCACGCAAGAACATTAGTAAAAATGTTGCAAAGAAAGTGAATCGTTTTGCAATGGCAAGGGATGCGCGACGCTCTATGACGGACAATTACATGATCTCAGCACCTCTGATTGGTCAGCTTGGCAAAAATTTTGCCAACGGATATGACAACCTGATTCCGGGCGACGTGCTGTTGAAGCTGGCGACTGATAAGGTGCGCGCGATCCAGGCGGTGCTGGGCGGCAAGTTTGTGTATCTGGAATGCGAGGACAAAGACGCGCTGCTCAATTTTTACGGAGACAATGGCTTTGTGATCTTCGGCAAACGGGATCTTGACCGAGATGAGCGAGACCGGCAATCCGGCCAGTATTTGGTGCAGCTTTTGAAATATCTGGGTGATTGATTGTAGTTCCATGTGGCCTGCCAGGCATACCTTGGCGGGCTTTTTGTTTGCCCCTCCGGCTGGAAACAGCTGGAGGGGTTTGTGCGTTTATAAAACAAGGAGCACCCGGCGGGGAGCTCCTTGAAAAGAACAATTATTTGGAAGGTACGGTTGCACGAATTTTCTTTTTAGATGGAACGTAATTTGGATCATATTTCTTGCTTTTACGTTCCAATTTTTCAAAATTGCAGCATACCTTTTGATACAGCGGGATTTTACGACTGAGAGCTTTGCGGTATGTGGATTCTGCACGCTGGAGAATAAGATCGCGATTCTTGTTGCAATAATTTAACTGATTCAACAAGAGCATTTTATAATTCTCATTTTCGATACTCTGAATATCAAATTTGATCAAGCAAGATGGAATAACAGGAATCATATTGTTGAAGCCCATTAGGCCAAGACGACCATCGTCGAGTTTCATAACAGGACCGCCGCCTTTGATGTTAACGTGATTGGGCTTAGGGGATTCAAGGGGAACATAATAATCAATGCCGTTGATGGAGAGTACAATTCCAACATACGGACGCCGCTGCCCCTTATTGTATTGCACACGGGTGTCAATACTATGTAAATAGCTGATATAGTGTTCGTTGATGTGGTAAAATTGAAACTTCCCCATAATTCAGCTCCTTAATCCAAGAAGGTGCGGAACAGTAACCTGTCCCGCACCCTTTTTCATTCCTCACTATACGGCAGAGGTTCTCCGCTTTTTTCATTCTCTACTCACGGTAAGAGCTCACCGCTTTTTTAATTCCCCATTTTTTCATGGCAGGGAGGGGCTACCCTCTTTCAGCGGACAAGCAAAGACCAGCAGTCTTTTCATTGTCTTGGCAGGAATACGTTCCTGCAAGTCTATTATACGCTCGGTGAGCGGGTTTGTACACGAAAAAAATGTGAAAAGTTGCAAACGCAACAGAAAAACTAAAAATTAGGGCTTGACAAGCAATGAAAATTCAAAAATCCTTCACAAACAAGACATAAATAAGCAGACTTAATAGGAACCTGCTGAAGGGTTGTGCTTTACTGACGGAAATACTCCACGGCAGAGGCAACCAAAAGGATGATGAAAGGGAGAAGAACACAGAAAGTGAGCTTTGCTTTTTGAACGCCGGTGCTCATCCAATGAAAATCGGGATCTGTGGAATTGAGGTGCTGGATGATGCCATAAGCGTAAAAAATGCCGAGAACGGATAGAAAGACGACGATAAAGGGAATGGCAATCACCAGAAGAGGCGAAAAAGAAAGCTGCGAATACAAAGGAAAAACCAGAATAGCGCTCCAGAACCCACAAAGAACAAGCAGAATGTGGTGCAGACTGTCGTCGGCTGCACGGGCTTTTTCATGCTCCTGATCCAGAAGAGATTTTGTGGCAGCGAGCTCCCGCGTGGTGCACTCCAGCTGAAAGGCAAGATCCATATAGCCGATGATCTGCCGGCCATCTTCGTCCGCGTATGCGGTTTCGGCTTTTCGGAGGCGAGAAAGGTTTTCCTCATAGTCGGCACGTATGGCGGGATCCAGCTTCTGGATAGCGGACGCAGCCTCATCATAAGAAATATCGGTAGAAAACATAAAATTGCTCCTTCATACAAATAACCCGTTCCGGCTGATGCTGGAACGGATTTTTATTTACGCTTCTTTTGCACCCAGGTCAGGCGCAGAACATTTTTTATAACGGCCGGTGAGCACAAGGTCCTCCACATACTCCACGGCCTTGGTCTGTCCCTCCTCGTTGAGCTGGTCAAACGAGGACAGCAGAGCAGACTGCCGAGGGGTGAGCTGAACAGCCCCGGAAAGCTCCGAAGAAAAACTATCCTGGTACAAGAAATTTGGCTCAACCTGAAGAACATCAAAAATTCTCAGAAGGACATCCCACTTGGGACTACTAACGCCGTTTTCATAGTTACCAACGGCACTTTTTGTAATGCCGAGCTTTTCAGCAAGATCCTGCTGAGTGAACCCGGCCTGTTCGCGTGCCTGCCGGAGACGACTGGAAAAAGACATCGGGAACACCTCCTAAAAAATTATCGTTCCAAGGTCAGTATAAATGAGCGGTCTTGAAAAGTCAAGACAAAAGAACAAGAAAGTTGTACAAAACTCTTGACGAGACAAGAAACTTGTGATATTGTAAAAATGTCCAAGAAACTTGTACCCGAAAGGAGCGTATGGAATGAGTGCAACGGACATGATTTACAAAATTATTGACGAGAAGTGTTTGAAGCAATCGGCAGTAGCACGAGCGGCCGGATATGAGCCCAAGAAGTTCAATGATCTGCTGAGAGGCAGAAAAAGGATGACGTCAGATGATGTTGTCCCGATTTGCAAGGCTCTGGGGATCACGCCGAATGAGCTTTTCGGTATTGAACACACCCCGTCCCAGCCGGGGAAAAGCGCATGAAGGGAGGGAAGAAGGTGGAGGAAGAAACAAAAAAGCCCTGCACGCCTGTGGAAGAGGCGGGCAGAGACTACAACGAACTGGGGCTGTACTTACACAGCAAAGAAAATAACCGAACACTGGAAGCGGCACAGACCCTTTGGGAATTCCTGCCGGGGTGGATGGCGGCCAGAAAGATGGCTGTGTATGACCCTGATTATAACAGGTCGCTTTCCGGGGTGATTGCCGAGAATGCAGAAATCATTCTGAGAGCAGCTCAAGACATGGCCGGATGGGGTCTGGCAGAGTGCGAACCGGCCAGGAAGGAAGAAACTCCACAGGGATAAGCCCCTGCCGGAACATCTGATAGATTGCGCCAGTGCATTGCTGACATTGCTCAAAGTTTGTGTCGTTGCAGCGGTCACAGACGTTAGGAACCGAGAAAACCGGAGACTTTCCGGGGACAACGCTGCAGCAGATTTCGGATTCCATTGCAGGCAGAATTCCCAGAGCGTCAAAGGGACATTGAATTTCAAACATGATTTTGTAAAGCACGGGTGGCTTTCATCTCCTTTCAGTGCAAGTATAGCACAAATCGGAGAATAAGGGCCAGCCGGGGAAGAATGCATGAAACCAAGGAGGACAAAGAGATGGGCAAGAAGAACGAGGCGGCCCGGATGCTGGCAAACCTGAACGAGCCGTGGAGCAATGCGGCCTGCATGGGCTATTGTCTGATCGCTATGCGCCGGGCAAACCTGCGCCCCGGCGCACAGCGCCGGGTACTGATGGTGCTGGAGCAGTGTTTTGACGATGTCAGCGTGGAAGACGCCGAAAAAGCAGGCTATGCCAATACGGAGGGATAAGGACATGGAACGTTTTGTGATCGTGATGCCGGTGGACACCAGCGCTTACCTTTTGCCCTGTGACGACGGGGACACCTGCAAGCTGGAGACGCTGCAGAAGCTGGTGGGCGGGCCCATTGAGATGGCCGACACCTGCCTGGCTGCCAGCTGGGCACGGGAGGATGTGGACAGCATCCAGATGGCCGTGAACGAAGAGGGCCTGCTGCAGGAGCTGCCTTACAATGAGCACGCCACGGATCTGTACGCGTTCAACTACATGAGCAGCATTGTAGGTCCGGCAGTGCTGATGGCAGCGCGGGGCGATGAGCTGATCGGCTTTGCAAAGTCGGTGGCCGAGAGCATCTGCGCCGAGTGGGAGGTCCCGCTGGAAGCACCCGGCGAAGGCGAACGCTTCCAGACCTTTAACCCGGACTGACAGGAGGCGTGAATGGACGGCAAAAGCGGGCCGCTGAAGATGTGGCAGATCTGGGCGCTGTATGACATTGCCGCGGATTTTTACGCAGACCCGGAGAACCAGGCTGCGTTTGAAGCATGGCAGAAGCAGCGGGAGAAGTGCAAGAAAACAAAAAGGCCCTGCCGGCGTGACAGCACCGGCAAGGCCAAGGGGTGATGAAAGCAGCATGCACTCATCACCAGAAGTTTAACACAAACGGGAGGTTTTGACAATGCGGAAATGGATCTATTACTGCGGCAGCTGGGCCAGCCTGATCGGCTGCCTGCTGGTGGCAAGCGGCCTGGAAAGCTACACCGGCTGGGCCATGGCCGGGTGTTTTGTGGGGGCGCTGGTGCTGCTGGCGCTGGCTGTGGTGCTGGCGGGCCTGGGCAGCTGCGCCGAGCAGGAAGAGGACGAAAAGCCCTGCAAGGAGCGGCAGCCGCAGGAAAAACGAGCGGCTGACCGCAGAAAGGCGGGCTGAAGGATGGGCAGATACCGCGTGAATGTGGAGTGCAGCCAGAAGCTGCCACAGACCAAAAGCGAATACTTTACACACTGCAGCTACGAGGTGCAGGCCATCAGCAAGGGCGTGGCAAAGGCCATGGTCGAGGACAAAGCCCGGGCAGAGCACGGGGGCTGTACCTGCAAGGCCTACAGCGTGGAGGTGCTGAAGTGAGCCGGCCGGAGAACCTGACGCCGGACGAGGCAGAGATCTGGCAGCGGATGGAGCTGCACGGCGAGGAGCTGGTGCGGGACATGGGCGCTGCCCTGATGCAGGCCGAGCGGCTGCCGGAGTGGATGCAGGAAGCAGCGGTGAACATGCTGTGCGACAAACTGGCAGACGCCCGGGCGCTGGCGGCCAGCTGGATGAACGACCACGGGGAACCGTGAAGGAGGACAAGGATGAAAAGCAAGATTGAAATCAACATTTCGGTGATCGACGACGGCCCGGTGGTGATGCGCTGCCAGGACCAGAACACAAGCAAGGGCAAAGCGCTGGACGCCCTGGAAGATGCCTACCTGAGCACCGTGGCGCAACTGATGAGAAAGGACCTCTCCAAGGCCGAGCAGGAGGAAGCCTCCAAGGAATTTGGCGAGACGATGCAGGACCGGCTGCTGGCCATGGTGCGAGGAAAAGGCAAACGGTATATGGTCAGCAGCGAAAAAGAGATGAGCTTTATGACGGAGCTGATGCGGCGGAAGGGGGAGGTGCAGCCTTGACCTACGAAGAGTACCGACGGGAGTTGAACGAGGCGCTGGAAAAGGCGGACTGGATGAACCCGCGGGACAAAAACGGCCCGGCGTACCGGGTACTGGCCCGTGCGGCACGGGACAAGGCCCTGCCGCTGGCCCAGTGGCAGAAGCTGCACGACGAATACTACGAAAGGACAAAGAGATGAAGAAGAAACTGAGCCTGACCGAGAAGATCAGCCTGGCGGAGAACAATGCGGTGGATTTTATGCACGCCTGCGTGACCATTGCCCTGCACGACGAGTACGAGGTGGGTGTGCAGCGGCTGCGGAAGGTGAACCTGCGGCGGGACGAGATCAACGAGGAGATGCTGGAAGTGATGGCCCAGCCCCGGAAGAGCGGCCGGGAACAGGCTGCAGCCGGGCAGGCCTGGCTGGTGAGCCTTTTGCCGGAGGGGGCGGAAACGGAGTTCCGGGTGCCGCTGGGCAAGGGCGCGGCCCGCAAGCAGAAGGAGCTGCAGATCCGCATGGCGGTGGACAACGCTGCCACGCTGGAGTGGCGGGTATACGCGGCGGCCTGCGCCGAGGTGCTGGGCTTTGGAGCCAAGCGCCTGAACGACTTACATAAAGCGGTGCTGGAAAACTTCCGGCAGCTTTCCGCCTGGGCCATAGAGGACGGCGTGGACGTGGCGCTGGAGCGTTTTTGCCGCTGCGCCCGGGACGCCTACAAGACCGACGTGCAGGTGGAGGACATCCCGGACGCACAGGCGCTGCATCAGCAGCAGCGCCAGACCCGGCAGGCACTGGACGGGCTGGCAGAGCGGGCCTGGATGGTGGAGGCCAGCCGCAAGCGGGTGGGCTGCCTGCCGCTGGCCCCGGCGGAAGTGGAAAAGCGCATCCAGACCGTGCTGCAGGCCCCGGCCATGCCGGAGAGCTGGGAGAGGAGGCGGGCGAGATGACCCTGAAAGAAGCGATGGGCTACCGGGGCGAGAACGCCGACACCCTGGCGGAGAAGATCGGCATCCGTGCCGGAGAGGTGCGCAGATGGATGGGAGAGAACGGCATGCTGCGGATCTCGGGAGCGAGAATGCAGCAGCTGGCTGCCGCACTGGACGGCGGGGTGCTGATCACTGAAGACGGGGCGGAGTTTGAGTTGTACGGGAACGGAGGAAACAGATGAGCAAGGACAAATGCAGAATGAGCCGCAAGCACTTTTGCAAAAAAGGCGGCCGGAAAGCACGGCGTGCAGGTACAGGAGGTGCGGGACATGGTGCGTGAGGAGTGGGTGGACCCGCTCAAGCGCCTGCAGGAGAAGCGTGCGAGCGCAAAGCACCGGGCCTGGAAGCAGGAGGGCAAAGCCGTATGATGGTGTACAAATACCGCCTGCACGACCCGGACAGCGGGAAGGTGCTGTACGAGGGCACGGCGGCAGACCTGGCAGCGCAGGGCGTCGTGGTCTCTGAAAAGGTCCTGCCGACGCTGTGGCGGGACCAGCAGCGCCAGCACAAGCGCCGCGGCAAGCACCGGTGGAACATCACCCGGGAAAAGGTAGAAGTGGCTTGCAGCCGGAAAGCCTACAAGGTGCGGCTGAAGCCGAAAAAGACGGCGGCCGTGCAGGCAAAGCCGCCGAAACGGCCTGCAAAGCCGAAAGCTGCTGCGCTGCCGGTGCCGAAACCGGTGGCACCCAGAGCGCCCCGGGTGCGGCTGAAGAAGTACCTGACAGACCCGACCCCGCTGCAGCGGGACGTGCGGGAGCTGGAAGGCTACAACGCCAAGGCCCGGGAGCGTGGAAAGAAAGAGCTGAGCTATGGGTACTGGGCAGCAGAGGGAAAACCGGCTGCTCCGGCATGGTAAAGCCGGTATGCACGCCGGACTGCCCGGACCGGCACCCAGCCTGCAGCGACCGGTGCGAAAAATACCGGGCCTGGAAAGCCGAGGTACAGAAAGAAAAGACCTACACGAAGAGCCAGAACGATGCGGGAAAGATCAACCGGAACGACTTTGACGCGGAGTTCTGGATGGGCGGAAAGCACAAATAACGAGCCCCCGGCGGCGCTGGATGCGCGCGGCCGGGGGCTTTGGCGACGGCGGGAGCGTCAGGCCGAACGGGTGCTGCCAGAGGGAAAGCTCTGGCGGCAGGCGTTTGAACTGAACAAGCCATTCCTTTTTATAATAGGCGTCCGAGGCGGGCGCTTTGGGGGCTTGTATACCCGTTAATCTTGTGACTGTGTGGGCCACAGAAAAGAAACCAACACGAAAAGTTTACCGGACAGGGAGGGCACCGGGATGCGAAAAAGCTACATCCGGGAAAAAAGGACCCTTTGCGGGGACACATACCAGGCCGTGGGCATTTACCCCGTGACGGATCAGGAGCACCGCCAGCGGGGCAAGAAGCGCAAGGAAAGTGACCGGGGGCAGAAGAGCCGGAACAAAGCCGCCAGCCTGCGCCGCCGACAGCGCAAGGTGCTGGCCAATTTTGACCAGAACGGCTTTTACCTGACCGCTACATACGAGGACGCCTACCTGCCCGAGGACGAGGAAGGCTGCTGGCGGGACGCGAAGAACTATGCCCGGCGGGTGCAGCGGGCGGTGCGCAAGCGCTTTGGCGTGCGGGGAACGTGGCTGAAGTTGATGCTGTGGGCCGTGCGCAACGGCGAGGCCGGGCGGCTGCACATGCATGGCTTTGCCCAGTGCCCGGGGCTGAGTGAGGCAGAGCGGCGGGAGCTGCGGTATATGCTGGAGGATCTATGGCGGCGGCGTGTCCCCGGCACACGGGAGTTTGAGCCCATGGGCACCATGAACGCAGACCGGATCATCATGAAGAAGATCCTGGGCATTGACGGGCAGGGTACGAGCGGCACGGTGGGGTACATCTACGGCCACAGCTTCCGGCGGTGCCTGGAAACCAGCAACCTGACCCTGCCGGAGGAGCAGCCGGCAGCTGACACCAAGTGGAGCCGCCGCCAGCTGCGGGAGGCCTGCAGCGAACACGCGGAGGACCCGGCGTGGTGGGAAAAGCAGTTCCCGGGATGGGAGTGCGTCAAAATACAAATCTTCGACCCCGGCGGGCTGCACGAGAATGCCGAGCCCCGGCCGGAGGGCTGGGAAGCCACCGAACCGCAGGCTTATGTGATCCTGCGGCGGCGGGAGTTTGCGAAAGTTCGCACATGACAGACAAGAAATATTTATTTTGCGCGTAAAATAGGCGGTTTGTGCGGGGAATGTGTGAGATATCAGCCAAAAACGGCAAAAAAAGCGGGAAAGGCGGCGGGCAGTGACCAAAAAGCAGCGGAAAGAGGTGCGCAGGGCGCTGCGGCAGTACGACGGGCGCGGCAAGTGGGCGGCGGTGCTGGACCGGGTGCGGGACTACTATGCCCGGACGGACCCTGCCTGCTGGGAGCTTTTGCGGATGCGCTACCTGGAGGGCATGCGGGAAGAGGACGTGATCCGGGCGCTGTACATCGGGCGGACGACCTACTACAGCAAGGAACTGGAAGTGCTGAGCACGGTGGGGATCTACGCGGCAGCGGCGGGGCTGCTGGATGCGGAATGACAGCTGCGGGGACGCAGAGGGATGGCTGAGCGCAGCGGCGCGCGGCCTTTTTGTGCTGCAACGGCGACGACCGCCGCCTGCGGCTGAAACAGGGAGGAGCTGTTGGGGCAGCGGCCAGCAGGATGCAAGGCCCGCCCAAGAGCCGCAGCAGACGCTGGGAGCCGCAACTTGCAGCGGAAGCGACCGCCGCCAGTGGCGGAAGCAGGGAGCTGAGGCTGGGGCAGTGTTCTGTTTTTTCAAAGCGCCGCAAGGCCGCTGCGGAAAAAACAGCAAACACAACCCGTGCTCCACTCCCCCAAAAAGTCCGGAGGTTTTTTGTGCGGCGGTTTGCGATAGACTGGAACCATGAGCACAGAGGGAGGGCCTGGGATGGCACAGCGGAAATACTGCAAAAATACCGTGCCGGGTCGGCAGGGGCGCGGGAAGAAGTACCCGGCCAGGGTGCGGGCTGAGGTGGTGATGGCCATGATCAGCTCCAACTCCATCTGTGCAGTGGCCCGGAAGTACGGCGTGCCGGAGAGCACCATCCGCAGCTGGATGGCCGAGGAGGCCGGAAAGTCGGACGGGGTGTTTGCCGAGGCCAGGGCCCAGGCGGCGCGGGAGATCGCAGCCCGGGCGGCGCTGGGAGCCCGGGCCCAGGTGGGCTACCTGCAGCAGCGGGTGGCCGAGAACCAGCGGGCCAGCGAGATCTGCACAAAGCTGCGGGCAAAACTGGACGAGGATGCCCGAGCCCGGGACTTTGCGATCGGCGGGCTGCTCAAGAGCGAGGCGGAGAACCTGCAGGACGCGGCAGAAACCGGCCTTGTGGTGTACAGTGAGCCGGGCAGCTACGACCGGCGGCTGGAGGACGATGAGCGGAAGGAGCTGGAACAGCAGCTGGAGCGGTACGAGGCGCTGGCCATGACCGACAAGGACGCGGCGAACGTGGCCACGGTGCTGCTGAACGCTGCGGCCAATGCGGCGGCGCTGGTGCCGCGGGACGAGGGCGGCAGCCAGAGCGCTGCCCCGGCGGTGCTGATGGAAGCAAAGGACGACGCAGAGCAGCAGGAGGTGGTGCTGGATGGCACGGCAGGAGATTAACGGCCGGCCCATCATCTGGCGGCCGCAGCCGAGGCAGGCGGCCTTTATGCGGCGCAGCGAGGACGAGGCCCTGTACGGCGGGGCGGCCGGCGGCGGCAAGAGCGACGCGCTGGTGATCGAGGCGCTGCGGCAGGTGGATGTGCCCAACTACCGGGCATTGATCCTGCGCAAGACCTTTCCCCAGCTGCGGGAGCTGATCGACAAGACCATGCAGTACTACAAGCCCGCATTCCCCAAGGCCCGGTACAATGCCAGCAACCACTGCTGGACCTTCCCCAGCGGGGCGAAGATCTATTTTGGCAGCATGTTCCGGTCCCAGGACAAATACAACTACCAGGGCCAGCAGTTTGATTTTATCGGGGTGGACGAGCTGACCCACTTCACCTGGGAAGAGTACAGCTACCTGATGAGCCGCAACCGCCCCAGCGGGCCGGGCACACAGGTGTACATCCGGGCCACGGCCAACCCCGGCGGCATCGGCCACGGGTGGGTGAAGGCCCGGTTCATCACGCCGGCACCCCCGGGCACCCGGATGGTGCAGCTGGTGGACGTGAAGAAGCCGGACGGCACCGTGGAAAAGCTGCGGCGCACGCGGGTGTTTATCCCCTCCACCATCTTTGACAACCCGGCACTGCTGAAAAATGACCCGGGGTATCTGAACAACCTGGCGTCCTTACCGGAGGCGGAGAAGCAGGCGCTGCTCTATGGCAGCTGGGACAGCTTCAGCGGCCAGGTGTTCACCGAGTGGCGCAACGACCCGGCCCACTACGAGGACCAGCGGTGGACCCATGTCATCAAGCCGTTTCGCATTCCGGCGCACTGGAAGATCTGGCGCGGGTACGACTTTGGCTACTCGCGGCCCTTCTCGGTGGGGTGGTATGCAGCGGACGAGGATGGCAGGCTGTACCGGATCAAGGAGCTGTACGGCTGCGACGGTACGCCGAACGAAGGCCTGAAGATCGACCCGGTGGAGCAGGCCCGGCGCATAAAGGAAGCGGAGGAGAACGACCCGATGCTGAAAGGCCGGGTGATCCAGGGCGTGGCGGACCCGGCCATCTTCAACGAGAGCCAGGGCGAGAGCATTGCCCAGATGCAGGAAAAGCACCCGTACTACCTGGTATGGCACCCGGGAGACCACACCCGCCTTGCCGGAAAGATGCAGATGCACTACCGGCTGGCCTTTAACGCCGAGGGGCGGCCCATGCTGCAGGTGTTTGACACCTGCAAACACTTCATCCGGACCATCCCGAACCTTGTGTACGACGAGAGCAACGTGGAGGATATCGACTCCGACCAGGAGGATCACATCTACGACGAGTGCCGCTATGTGCTGATGGAAAACCCCATCAGCCCGCGGCAGATCCAGAAAGAGACGGTACTGCGGGATGACCCGCTGGACCTGGACAAGAGAAAGAGCAGAACGCATGTGATGCGGGTGTAAGCAGGAGAACCATATGCCGAAAAGTAAGACCTATGAGGAATTCGTGGAAAAATTCAAGCCCAAAAAGACCACGGATGACTGCTATACACCGCCCAGCGTGTATGCCGTGATTCGGGACTGGGCCTGCAAGGAGTACGGCATTGACCCCGCCAAAATTGTGCGCCCGTTTTACCCCGGCGGCGATTATGAGCACTACGACTACCCGGAGGGCGCTGTGGTGCTGGACAACCCGCCGTTTTCTATCCTGACGAAGATCTGCACGTTTTATTTGGACCGGAAAATCCCGTTTTTTCTCTTTGCGCCAAGCCTGACCTGCTTTGCAGGAACGAAGATCTTTGACCGGATGTGCCATCTGGTGTGCGATTGCGATGTTGAGTATGAAAACGGCGCAATTGTGCGCACGAGCTTTGTGACGAGCTGCGAGCAAGGCGTGGCAGCCAGGACGGAGCCGGAGCTGACCAGGCTGGTGAATGAAGAGGTAGAACGGGAGCGGAGAGAAAAGACAAAAACGCTGCCAAAATATACTTACCCTGACCATGTGGTGACGGCCGCCCTGATGCAGAGATACGCAAAGTACGGCGTTGACTTTACGGTGTGGCAGCGGGAGTGCTGTCTGATTGGAAGGCTGGATAGCCAGAGAAAAAGCGGAAAGACCATCTTCGGACATGGCCTGCTGCTGTCTGATGCTGCTGCCCGCCGCCACGCAGCCGCAGAGAGGGCAGCCGCAGAGAGGGCAGCCGCAGAGAAGGACATGGCCACGGCATGGGAGCTCTCGGACCGGGAGAAAAAACTGGTGGCAGACATGAGCGGAAAGGAAAAGCTGCATGAATGAACAGGAACTTTTGCAGGAGCTGCTGCGGCGATACCCGGACCAGAGGGTGAGCGCAGACCCGGCGGGGGCCGGGATGCTGAGCAGCCTGGAAGCACGGCCGCCGGAGCCTGTGACCGGAACGGGCTTGCAGACGGCAGGCAACTCCCTCACGGAAGAGGCGACAGGCGCGCAGGTGATCGGGCCGGAGGAGATCGCAAAGGCGGGGGAGACCCTGCAGAAATACAAGGCGGGCAAGGCGTCGCTGGACAAGCGCATTGTGGACAACGAGCTGTGGTTCCGCATGGGACACTGGAAGAACTGCGAAAACAAGATGATGGAGGGCAAGCCCAAGCCCTCCAGCGGGTGGCTGTTCAACAGCATTGCCAACAAACACGCCGACGCCATGGACAACTACCCGGAGCCCAACGTTTTGCCCCGGGCGGCGGACGACGAAGAAACGGCCAAGGCACTCTCGAAGATCATCCCGGTGGTTTTGGAGCAGTGCGACTATGAGCAGGTGTACAGCGACACCTGGTGGCGCAAGCTCAAGACCGGCACCGGCGTGAAGGGTGTGTTCTGGGACCCGACGCTGCGAGGGGGCCTTGGCGACATCAGCGTGAAGAGCGTGAACCTGCTGATGCTGTACTGGGCCCCTGGCGTGAGCGACATTCAGGAGAGCCCGAACCTGTTCAGCCTGAGCCTGGAGGACAACGAGCAGCTGGTGGCGAAATACCCCCAGCTGGAAGGCCACACCGGAAAGAGCCTGGACGTGGCCGAGTACATCCACGACGATCAGCTCGACACCACCGGCAAGAGTGTGGTGGTGGACTGGTACTACAAAAAGGCCCGGCCGCAGGGCGCGCCGGTGCTGCACTACTGCAAGTACTGCAACGGCGTGGTGCTGTACGCCAGCGAGAACGACCCGGCCCTGGCCGAGCGGGGCTTTTACGACCACGGGAAATACCCCTTTGTGTTTGACCCGTTGTTCATGGAAGAGGACAGCCCGGCGGGCTTTGGGTACATCGACGTGATGAAGGACACCCAGACCGCCATTGACGAGATGAACCACGCCATGGACGAGAACGTGAAACTGGCAAGCAAACTGCGCTTTGTGGTGAGCGACTCGGCCGGGGTGAGCGAGGAAGAACTGGCGGACTTCAGCCGGGACATCGTGCATGTGGTGGGGCGGCTGAACAGCGACACCTTTATGCCGCTGCAGACCAGCGTGCTGAGCGGCAACTGCATCACCTACCGGGACGACCGGGTGAACGAGCTGAAGGAGGTCAGCGGCAACCGGGACGTGAGCCAGGGCGGCACTACCAGCGGCCTGACCGCGGCCAGCGCCATTGCGGCCCTGCAGGAAGCGGGCAGCAAGCTGAGCCGGGACATGCTGAAAAGCGCGTACCGCTCCTTTGCGAAGGAGTGTTACCTGATCATTGAGCTGATGCGCCAGTTCTACGACGAGCAGCGGGTGTTCCGCGTTACCGGAGAGACGGGGCAGACCGAGTACACCCCCTTCAGCGCGGCGCAGCTGCGGGCCGTGCCGGGCGGCGAGATCGGCGGGGTGCAGCTGGGCGACCATGAGCCAGTGTTTGACATCACGGTGAGTGCGGCCAAGAAGAGCACCTTCAGCCGCCTTTCTCAGAACGAGACGGCGAAAGAGTGCTACCAGATGGGCTTCTTTGCGCCGGCCAACGCCGACGCGGCCCTGGCGGCGCTGGACATGATGGACTTTGAAGGCATTGAGAAGGTGCGCCAGCGGGTGAGCGAGAACGGCACGCTGTACCAGCAGCTCCAGCAGATGGCGCAGCAGATGCAGAAAATGGCGGCCATCATCGACCAGCAGAACGGCACCAACGTGAGCGAGGCGGCAGGAGCGGCTGCGCAGGCGGCGGGCAGCACGGGTGGCGGCAGCGGCAGCAGCAATGTGACCCGCAGCACCACCAACAGCCTGGGCGCTGCGGTGGGCGAAGGGAACAACAGTCTCTCGACACAGGCGGCCAAGCGGGCCATGAATGCGAACAACCCGAACAAAGAATGACGGGGGACGTTCTCTTTTGCCGCACAAAAGAGAACCAGAAAAGCGCCAGCGATTTCGACGCGCTGGACCCACGAGAAAGGGGCTGCTCGCCCCTTTCAGACCCCAAAGAAGAAGTCGAACCGGAAAAAAGCTAGCCGCTGCGCTTAACGCTTTTTTCTCGGCTCTCCGATTGGAACAGGAACGACAGGAGGAAAACGGCGTGATCAAAGTGGAAATGATGCAGACCGACAAGGGCTATAGTGTAGCAGCAAGCGGCCACGCAGACTATGCACCCAAAGGCCAGGACATTGTGTGTGCGGCAGTGAGCGTGCTGCTGCAGACGCTGGCCAACAAGGTGGAGGAGGCTGCACGGCAGAAGCAGCTGGAGAGCAGCTGCGTGCAGCACGGTGAGTCTTTTGTGGTGCAGGCAAAGCCCAGCGGCGGCATGACCGGAATCATGGTTGCTGCATGGTACGACTTTGTGGAGGAAGGGCTGAGCGAGCTGGCCGGGCAGTACCCGGACCATGTGGAGTTGTACATTTACGATGACAGCGACGGCTGCGATGCGCCGGAAAAGGCACTGAACCTGCAGAAATTTGCCGAAGGCGGAGACGGCGGCGCAGGTGCCGCAGAGGGCGGTGCGGCGGAAGCGGAACCCCCGGCGGTGCAGGCACCGGCTTTGCGGCCGGCGCAGGAGCGGCTGGCACGGCGCAGCGGGGCGCTGAAGGGGAAGGCGGCAGGCGGGGAGAAACTCCCCCAGCCGCCTGCGGGCGGCAGCCCCCTCAAGGAGGGGGCCTCTGGCAGTGAGAGTGACCCGGCGGAAGCGGAGAAGCACCAGGAACCTGCTAAGGAGCCCAAGGCCGAAAAGACCCCGGAGGAGCGCCGGAGAGCCTTTGGCGAGATGGTGCAGGGCGAATACAGCGACGTGTTCCAGGAGATGATGCAGCGGGCCATTGATAAGGCCACGGAGAACATCCGGCAGAATCCGCAGGTGGCGCGGCTGACCCAGGCACTGGCCAATGCCTACGGCGTGGACACCGATGACATGGACGGCCTGATCGAGGCGGTGGAGAACGGCCGCGTGAAGGACGAGAAATATTACGAGGACCTGGCCCAGCAGCGGGGTGTGAGCGTGAAAACGGCCCGGGAGCTGGACAAGATGGAGAGCGACCTGAAGCGCAGCAACACCCGCAACGCGCAGCTGCAGGCCATGCAGCAGGAAGCGACCCGCCAGCAGCGGGTGAGCCAGATCCAGGCACAGTGGGAGGCCCAGGCCGCCCAGCTGAAGACCCAGTACCCGGATTTTGAGCTGCAGGAGGTGCTGGCCAACGAGCAGGTGGCCGACCTGATGCGCCGGGGCGTGAGCCTGCCGGACGCTTACCGGGCCGCCTACTTTGACCACATCATGCAGCAGGCCACGGCCCAGACCGCCCAGAAGGTGGAGCAGGGCGTGGCGGCACGCATCCAGCAGAGGGCCGGCCGGCCCGGCGAGAACGGCACCCGGCCCGGCGGCGCGGTGACCACCCATGTAGACGTGGCCAGCATGAGTCGCCGCCAGCTGGAGGACCTGGAACGCAGGGCACGCCGGGGCGAGAAGATCACGCTGTAACGACTTCCCACACGAGGGTGTGAGAACATAAACCTTTGAAGGAGGACCAAACCATGAAATGGAAGAAGTTGAACCTGCAGCTGTTTGCGGATGCGCACGAGCAGCTGCAGAACACCACCGGCAGCTCCGGCATGAGCGCCGAGATGAAAACCTTTTACGAGCGCCGCCTCATCGACCAGGCGCTGCCGGCGCTGGTGCATGACCAGTTCGGCGACAGCTACCCGATCCCGGCCAACAACGGCAAGACCATCGAGTTCCGCAAGTATGACGCGCTGCCCAAGGCCACCACGCCCCTGACCGAGGGCGTGACCCCGGAAGGCCAGGCCCTGACCGTGACCACGGTGACCGCTGAGGTGCACCAGTACGGCGGCTGGGTGCCCCTGACCGATATGGTGCAGATGACCACCATTGACAACAACGTGGTGCAGGCCACCAGCGTGCTGGCAAGCCAGAGCGGCCGCACCATGGACACCATTGTGCGCGACATTCTGGCCGGCGGCACCAACGTAATCTACGCCCCCAAGGTGAGCGACGGCGTTGAGACCCCCGTGAGCAGCCGTGCGGGCCTGGACGCCACGGCCCAGCTGACGGTGGACCTGATTGAGCAGGCGGTGGCCCAGCTGAAGGTGCAGAATGCTGACCCCATCGGCTCTGCCGGCGGCAGCTATGTGTGCATCATCCACCCGTACACGGCCTACGACCTGAAGAAGGACCCGGCCTGGGTGGAGGCCCACAAGTACGCCAGCCCCGAGGAGATCTTTGAGGGCGAGATCGGCAAGATCGGCAACGTGCGCTTTGTGGAGACCAGCGAGGCAAAGATCTGGACGGGCACCGGCTGCCCCAGCGGCCTTGCGGTGTTTGGCACCCTGGTGCTGGGCGCCCACGCCTACGCCACCACCGAGCTGGAGGGCGGCGGCCTGCAGCACATCGTGAAGCAACTGGGCTACGGCGATGACCCCCTGAACCAGCGTGCCTCTGTGGGCTGGAAGGCCGTGAAGACCGCCGAGCGTCTGAGCGAGCAGTACATGGTGCGCATTGAGAGCTGCAGCGCACGCTACAGCGCCAAGGCGAAGGCAAACTGAGGAACGGAGGATGAACACAAAATGGCAGTGAAGAAAGAAACCGCCCAGCAGGCTGCAGAAGCAGCCACCCAGGACACCAAGGACGTGCAGGCGGAGAAGCCCGCCACCGAGGTGATCCACCTATTCAAGGACAACGGCCGCTACTCCAGCGCCCGTTTTGTGAGCGTGAACGGCGAGGCGTACCTGATCCAGCGCGGTGTGGACGTGGAGGTGCCTGCGGCGGTGGCCGAGGTGCTGCGCCACAGCGAGGAGATGGACAACGCGGCCAATGCGAAGATCGAGGCGGCCCAGGCGGCGGCGCAGAACGTGCCGGCACTGCAGAAGCTGTAAGAACAACGTGAAGAGAACACCCGGTACGGCAGGCACTTGCTGTGCCGGGTGTTTTTGCTAAGGAGGCGGAACGATGACAGCCGGAAAGGCGATTGAACTTTGCGACCAGATGCGGCCGAACAATGATTTTGCGGACGAGATGAAACAGATGTGGCTGCGCCAGTGCGACGCGCGGCTGCGGCAGACGGTGGTGAGCCGCTCGGCCTGCGGCGATTTTGACGCCGTGGGCGCGGACATGGCCGGGGACGGGCTGGAGTATGACACCCAGCTGCTGGCACCGGATGCCTTCAGCGCACTGTACCAGCACTGGCTGTGCGCCCAGATGGACCTGGCCCTGGGCGAGACGGCCCGGGCGGTGAACGAGCTGCAGATGTACAGTGACTACTGCCAGGAGTTTGCAGCCTGGATGCGGCAGAAATACCCCCCGGCGGGCGGGGTACAGTGGAGGTACTGAGAGATGATCGACGGGACGAACCTGAACCAGCTGACCGGCAGCCGCCAGCTGCTGCGGGCCTTTGGGGGCATCAACGAGACGTACAGCTGCAGCGAGGCGGAGCTCTCGGCGGCGCTGAATTTCTCCGGCCGGGGATTTCCGGCGCTGCAGACCCGGGCCCTGCGCAAAAAGGTGCGGGACGTGGAGAAGGTGAACGGCATGTACCACCTGAACGGGCTGCTGATCTGCCGGGGCACGGGGCTGGAATATGCCCCGGACGGGCAGACCGGTCGCACGGCGGCGGTGACGCTGGAGAATGTGCTGACGGACGACCGCAAGGCGCTGGCCGGCATGGGCAGCAAGGTGCTGATCTGGCCGGACAGGCTGGCCTTTGACACCGAGACCGGCCAGCTGGAGCCGCTGGGGGCAAAGTGGGAGCTGGGCGACCGCAAAATGACCGTGTGCCCCTGCGACACGGAGGGCAAGGTGTACGAGGTGGCCGGTGCAGGCGACACGGAGCCGGAGAGCCCGGAGGACGGGCAGCTGTTTTTGAAGGGCGAAGCCGGGAACCTGTACGACTATGAGAGCGTGCTGGAAAAGTGGAGCGCCAAGAGCGGCAAGTGGGTGCAGGTGCTGGTGAACACGGTGCGCATGACCTGCCCGGGGATCGGGGGCCTGCTGAAGGAGGGCGACACAGTGACCCTGACCGGCATGCCGCAGGCCGTGTGCGACGCTCTGGCGGCAGACCTGAACGGAGAGATCGTGGTGCAGGCGCTGGAGGGGGACGACCTTGTGGCCAGTCTGACCCCGGCTCAGGACAGCAGCCGGTACTATGGCAGCTGGACCATCACGGCCACGGGCACCAGCTGGCGCAGCCTGGACGGGGCACGCACCGAGAACGAGGGCCTGGCCGTGAGCATCACGCTGGAGCGGCGGGTGCCGGACCTGGACTTTGTGACCGAGCAGGGCAACCGGGTGTGGGGCTGCAGCAAGAAGGAAAACACCATTTACGCCTGCCGCCTAGGCGACCCCACCAACTGGTACAGTTACCGGGGCATTGCAGCGGACAGCTACGCCGTGAGCGTGGGCAGCGACGGAACCTTTACCGGCGCGGCCAGCTGCATGGGGTATGTGCTGTTTTTCAAAGAAAACTGCATCCACAAGCTGTACGGCTCCAAACCCAGCGACTACCAGCTCTCCAGCGTGCGGTGCCGTGGTGTGGCAGCCAACGCCGCCCACAGCCTGTGCGTGCTGAACGAGACACTGTATTACCTTTCGCCCGGCGGGGTGATGGCATGGGACGGCAGCCTGCCCAGCAAGGTGTCCGGCGCGCTGGACACCGGGAAGCTGACGGGGGCCGCGTGGTGCGCGGCCGGAAGCCTGGACGCGCGGTATTACCTGTACCTGCGCCGCCAGGGGGACAGCGCCGGGCGGCTGCTGGTGTACGACACGGAGCGGGGCCTGTGGCACGAGGAGAGCGCCGTGGGTTACGAGATGGCCAGCACCGGCCGGCAGCTGTACCTGTGGGACGGCCGGGCCCTGTGGGCGGCAGACCCCGACCGGGAAACAGAAGGGGAAGCCGAGGCGGCGCTGCAGTTTGAAGCGGTGAGCGGAGACATTGGACTGACCGAGACGGATGACAAATACATCAGCCGGATCACCCTGCGGCTGGACGCCCAGCCCCACAGTGTGGTGACGCTGGCGGTGAGCTACGACGGCGGACCCTGGGAGACCCTGCGCACGGCGGCCGCCACGGGAGACCATGCCCGGCTGAACCTGCCCTTTGAGCCGCGCCGGCACGACACCATGCGGCTGAAGCTGAGCGGCACGGGGCAGATTGCTTTGCGAAGCGTGGCCTTTACGCTGGCAGGCACCACCGGCGGCCGGGTGACCGGGGCCGGGCCGAGAAAGTGAGGGATGAACATGGCGAGTTTAGCGGGGCTGAACGGCATCAGCCTGCCCAGCTTTGGCAGCAGCATGGACCCGGAGGACGCCCGGGCGCTGCGCAACTACCTGTACCAGCTGCAGGAACAGCTGGGCTACGTGCTGACCAACCTGGACAGCGAGAACATGAGCGAGAATTTTTTGAGCAGTAAGGGGGAGACGGAATGAGCAGACTGAGCAATGCCCGGACGGAACTGGAGAACTACGAAAAGACCCGCCCGGCGGACTATGTGAGCCAGTACCAGCCGAAGATCAAGGACGTGATGGGCCAGCTGGACGGCATGAAAGAGTTTGACTACGACCCGGACGCCGACACGGCCTACCAGCAGTACAAGAGCCAGTACACCCGCTCGGCCAAGCTGGCGAACCAGAACGCACAGGCCAATGCCGCCGCCCAGACCGGCGGTTATGGCAGCAGCTACGGCACCCAGGCAGGCCAGAACGCCTACACGGCCACCATGAACAACTTGGACAACGTGCTGAACAGCCTGCAGGACCAGAGCCGCAGCGAGTACACGGCCAAGCGCACCGGGCTGGAGAGCCAGCTGAACGGCCTGCAGAATGCGGAAAAGCAGGACTACCAGAATTACCAGAACGACTACAGCAACTGGCTGAACGGCCTGCAGTACCGGCAGAACCAGTACAACAGTGCATCCAGCGAACACCAGCAGCGCACCAGCAATGTGCTGAACGGCATCCTGAGTGCGGTGGGGCTGGCGGCACAGATTTTGCCGTGGTTCTTTGTGTAAGGAAAGGAAAAGCAGATGGGAACGATCACGAGACTGAACACGGCAAAGAAGAAGCTGGCCCAGGCCGAACAGGCTATGCCGGGGGCCTACCAGAACAACTACACGGACAGCATCAACCAGAAGCTGGGGCAGCTGGCGGATGCCAGCCTGACCGGCAGCACCGGCGTGGACACGGACGCCCTGAACGCTGCCTACCAGCAGTACCGGGCCAACAGCGTGGCCAACGCCCAGAACGGCGCGGCAGCCGCTGCCGGCACGGCCAATACCCTGGCGGGCGGGTACGGTGCGGACTGGGCCAAGACGGCGGCGAACCAGGCGGCAGAGGAGCAGATCGCAGGCGTGGACAACAGCCTGAGCAGCCTGCGGGCGGACGCTTTGCAGAACTGGAAGCAGAAGATGAGTGACACCACCAGCGTGCTGGACGACCTGCTGGGCCAGCAGAGCCTGGAACGCAGCGAGTATGACGGCAGCGTGAGCAATGCCCAGAACTGGCGGGACTACCTGAGCAGCCGGGTGGACACGGCACGGCAGGAGAACACGAACTTCTGGAAGAACGTATGGACCGGCGTGAAGGGCGTGGGGAGCGCGGTGTGGAACGGCTACCAGAACTATGAAAAGTACGGGCAGCAGAAACTGCAGATCCAGGCGCAGGGATACCAGATGGCGCAGGAAGCGTACAACAGCGGAAACCCGGATCAGGCCCGGCAGATCATGGAGATGTACGGGCTGGACAGCACGCAGGTGGACAAGTGGACGGAAAGCTACACGACCCGCCAGAACAAGGTGAACGGCCTGACCGAGGCGCTGAGCTTTGCAAAGGCCGGGAGCATGGACGCGGCACGGGAAGCGCTGCGGCAGTACGGGCTGGACGAAACGATCCTGGACACCTGGCAGGGCATGACGGACGTGGAGAAGGACCAGATGGATGCGGCGCTGAACGCCATGAGTGCATCGGCCAGCGGCAACAACTCCGCCAAGAACACGATCCTGCAGCTGGCAGGCCTGGACACGGGCGCGGTGGACGATTACGACACCGTGGCCGGGCGGCTGAACAGCTCGAACCTTGCATACCAGCAGGCGCTGCTGGGACTGCAGCAGCGGTACAAGACCACGGGCACCGGAAGCACGAGAAGCGGTGGGAGCAGCTCGGGAAGCAAGAGCGGCGGCTACACGACCAGCCAGCTGCAGCAGATGGCAAACAAATTTTCCAGCATGAAGGGCACCGAGCCCCTGTACGACTTTTACAAGCGGACCCTGACCAATGCGGGATGGATCAAGGCAGACACCGGCACCAAGGCCAGTACCCAGAGCGCGGCGGGCGGAACCGGAGCGGGAAAGGCGGGAACCACGACCAGCAAGCTGCCGGCAGCGACCACCAAAACGCCGTGGAGCACCAGCGGCACGGTGGACGGCGTGGCGGGGGCGTCGGTGAGCATGGCCAGCCCGAAAGGCGGCAATTACAATACGGCGCTGCGAGAAGCACAGCAGATGGCAAACAATGGCTATGACATGGCCCAGATCACCGAGTATCTGATCCGGAAAAATTACAGCGACAGCACCATCAGTCAGGTGTCGCAGACTATGGGATGGTAAAGGAGGAGCAACATGAGCCTGAGTGTAGAACAGGTGCGCCAGATGCGGGAGCAGATTAAAGCGAATGACGCCGCAAAAACCGCAGCCCAGAAGAAAACGACGACCCAGACTGCAAAGACCACCCCGGCGGCTGCTACGAACACGAAAAACACCGGCACGGGCCTGAGCGTGGCCCAGGTGGCGCAGATCCGTAGCCAGATGACGGCTGCCCCCGCCAGCACCAGCCGCCTGCAGACGACGCCCAGCACCCCGGCCTGGACCGGCGGCGCCCGGCAGGTGCTGGGAACAGTAAGCGCGGACACGCTGGGCAAGCAGGTGCTGGCAGACATGACCAGCGACACGGGCAGCCCGGTGGCCACGGACCGGCAGGAGGACTACGAACCGGACTGGAACTATGTTGGCAGCGACAACGCCCCGAAACAGCGGGCCATTGCGCAGGGCACCTACGGCAGCTACGCCAAGGCGGCGCAGAAGGTGGGAAACGCCCTTGCCAAGGACCGGCAGACCGACCGCTTTGACGAGCTGAACCAGTGGATGGATGCCGACCCCCGGCACCGGGAGGTGGTGAACCTGCTGCGGCAGAAGGAGTACACCACCCAGGAGGACAAGGGCGTTGCCCCAGAGCAGGCCGTGCAGGTGACCGGTACAAAGCAGCGGTACAGCCCCGGAGACCTTTTGAAGATGGGGTACACGGCCCAGGAGATCAACGAGGCCCGGGCATACATCCGGGAATATGATGCCTTGCCGGTGACTGACCGGGCGGTGCGCCGCACGGCGGACACCACGAAGGGCATTGCAGCCACGGTGGCGTCGGCGGTGCCCATGGCGGGCGAGATGACCGCCCAGGGCGTGAAGGACATCCGGGCTACCCAGAAAAACGAGGCGGCGCTGGACAAGGAACTGGAAGGCGATGCCCGTGGCAAGGAACTGAAAGACCGGATCACGGCGGTGAACATGGACTATAACCCCCAGTACACCGACGAGGATCTGCGCGGCATGGGCTACAGCCAGAGCGAGATCGACGAAATGCGCAGCCGCATTGCCGGGACGGTGCAGAAAACGGCGCTGGATAAAGACACGAGCCTTGGCTACCAGCTGTACCACTACGGCCAGCAGCGCACGGAAGCGGCCCAGGCGGGCATGAGCCCGGCGGCCAAAACAGCCATGGGCGTTGCCACCAGCGCGGCGGAGAACCTGGCTGTTGCGGGCGTGAGCCCCTACCTGGTGCTGCCGGTGCTGAGCGCCCAGGGCGCGGCCGAGAGCATGGGCCAGGACGTGGAGAAGGGCACCAGCGCCGGCCAGGCTGTGGGCGTGGGCCTTGCAAAGTTTGGCGCAGGCTGGGCCATCAACAGCGTGGGCGTGGCGGACATGGCCCGCAGCATGGGCGTGGACTATGCCCGGGACACGGTGGCCGGAAAGCTGGCCGACCTTGTGCGCAGCTCGAAGCTGGTGAGCGGGCTGGGCAACAGCCAGCTGGCCGCCAACACGATCTCCGGCGGCGTGGACAATGCGGTGCAGGCCTTTGTGGAGACCTATGCGGACAAGATCATTGATGCCACGCTGGGCGGCGACCAGCAGGCCGCCGACGAGCTGCTGCAGAGCGACACCTTTTTGCAGGCGCTGCAGAGCGGCCTGACGGGTGGTGCCTCCGGTGCCCTGGGCGGTGCCGTGGGCACGGGGCTGGGCGCCATGAGCCGGACGCTGGATGCCCGGGCCGGGATGGAAACGGCTGCCCCGGTGCAGGTGGACACCGAGAGCCGGGCGGCGGATGCCGCGGCAGCGCAGCGGGCATTGGAAGAGCAGGCCATGGAGCCGGGAGAAGCTGCACGGCAGCAGGCAGACCAGGCCGCCGCCGTGCAGCAGACGGACAATGCCAACGCTGCGGAAACAACTGCCCAGAAGGATGCAGCCCCAGCGGTGCGCAGCGAGAACCCGGCGGTGCAGCAGCTGGCGGCCGCCATGGAGGCGGATGCCCTGACGGGCAAGACCATCAACCTGTTTACCCCGAATGCAGCCAATGCGGCGAACCGCGCGGCCTTTGCGGAGGAGTACGGCATGGAGCTGCCTGCCACGGCCAGCGAGACCCGGAAAGCCCTGCGCACGCTTGCCCAGCAGCAGACTGCCGAGCAGGCCATGCGGCAGGAGGCGGAGGCTCCTGGCACAAATGTCGGGAACAAGGCAGCGCAAGTGAAGAACCCTGCCGCCGATCAGCGCCAGAGCACTGTGGAAAAGGCCGGGGAAACCGTGGAAAGCGGGCAGGGCTACAGCGTGAGCATGAGCAACGACACCATGACGGTGCGCTTTGCGGACGGCACGGAAGCGGTGCGGACGGTAGACCCGGAAAACCCCAGGACTATGCTGTTTGACCCGGAACAGCTGCACCAGCAGGCGCAGGCGGAAAGCCGGGCCGCTGCGCAGCAGGAAGCACAGGAGACGACACAGCAGAGCCGGGAAGCACCGGACGGCCTGCGGCGGACGGTGGGGCTGCGCCAGCAGACCCTGACTGAGAAGCAGCGGGCCGTGCAGCGGACCCTGACGGACTGGAAGGTGAGCAAGGGCGCGGCAGAGACCATCAGCCGGATGGTGCCGGACAGCATTGCAGACCTGGAACGCTACACGGCGGCAGCAAGCAGCATGTACCGCATGGGCCAGATGGACGGGGTGAAAACCTTTGACAAGGCGCTGGAGCTGGCGGGCGGCATGAACAACCTTGCCCCGAACACGAACTATGTACTGCAGCAGCCCGGCGGAGAGCAGGCACTGCGGGCGGCCTTTTTGCAGGGGCAGGGCGAAGTGGAAGCCGGCACGGTGGAGCGCGGGGCCCTGGGCGGTGCCCTGACCGACCAGAGCACCAAAGGCGAGGGCCGGGTGATCTGGAAGGGAAGCGACCGCGCGGCGGACGATGTGGCAGCCCAGGTGATCCGGCTGAACGCGGCGGGAACCGGCACGGACGCCATTTTGAAGAGCGTGCTGCTGGGCCCGGACGGAAGCCCCAGCGAGCGGGTGAAAGCCTATGCGGACACCGAGACGGGCCGCATCTTTTTTGGCGACCGGAACGGAGACGTGTTTGGCACGGTGCTACACGAGGACTACCACTGGTACAACGCTCTGGATGCCGAGGGTGCCAAGGCGGTGCAGAACACGGCGCTGGAGTACCTGGCAAAGAGCGAGGGCTTTGAGAACGTGGACGAGCTGATCCGGGACAAGGTGAAGGACTATGCCGCCCAGGGCCTGACCTATGAGCAGGCTGCTGAGGAACTGGTGGCGGACAGCTGGCGCGGCATTTTTGACAGTGCCGAGAGCGTGACCCGGTGGGCCGAATTCCAGCGGGCGCAGGCGGAGAAGAACGCCGGCAAGGCAGGCACCATCCACAAGGTGATGACCGCCGTGAAGGAGATGCTGAACGGCATCATCAGCCGGGCAAAGGAAGCGCTGACCCTTGACCCGGAGAACCGGGCGGCCCTGAAAGCCCAGCGTTTGGCCGAGGCGGAAAAACGGGCCCTGCAGGACGCCTATTTTGCCCATGCGGAAAAGGCCATGGACAACCTGCGGGCGGCAAAAGAAAACGCCGCAGCCCTCAAGAGTGAGGGTGCGGCGCAGGGGGTGCGGTTCAAACTGCACGAGGGAAAAGATTCTCTGGTAGAGCAGATGAACGGCCATCTGGATGAATTGGAAGAAATGAAACCGGTGGCGACAATCGAAGGAACAGAGGTGTCTTTCGGAAAAACGCGAAACGAAAACATTTCCAATGTTGAAGAATTCTTTGATTCTATAGGAAACAAAGTGATTCGTGAAAACTTCGGAACGGTGGAGTTGACAAAGAGCGGTGCACGTGCAACGGTGCAGCATGGGAACAGCAAAGCAAAACAGGTTGCGGTTGCTGCAGTCCCTGAAGTAATTCAAAAAGGAAAGCAAATCGGGTATGAGCAAAACTGGCAGGGACGAGGGTATGATACTTATGTCTTTGCAGCGCCCGTCGAAATTGACGGAACAAAGCTGTATGAAGGCGTGATTGTAAGAGAATACACCCGGCAGAATGGCATGAAGAATTTCTATGTTCATGAGGTATGCTGGACAGATGGAAGCTATGTGACGTTTGACACTGAGGGAAATATGACAAAAAAAGAAGATACTCCCACACAGCTCCCGAAAGCTGTGCGGAGCACCCTTGCGGATGCTCAGGAAGTATCTTCTGACACTACTATAGCACAAACCTCTGTCGAAAGCAAGAAAAACAATGCAGCTGTGCAGAAAAATGTGCGCTTCCAGCTGAGCGCACCGGTGGAAGTGGATGGACAGAAAGATCTTGTGGCTGTGCACAACCTGACCGAGGAAAACCTGCGGGAAGCACTGGGACTGGGCGGCATGCCGTCGCCGTCCATTGCGGTGGTGAAGGCACAGGAAGGGCATACAATGTATGGACCGATCTCTCTGGTATTTGGAAGCGATACCATAGACCCGATGGTGAACCGGGCCAATCGGGTCTACGGATCGGATGCATGGACACCGGTGCGGCCTCGCATAGAGTACCAGGTGCATACAGACAAAGCTATGGAGCTGAACAGCTACTTGGCCAAGCTGAGCCTACAGACGGCAGAGGGGACTTTTGCTCGAGGAAATGTGTTGAGCGGTACGATGGACATGGAGGCATCGGATAAGAGCCCGAAACAATTGGCAGAGAAGCTGGCTCAGAACCCCAGTGTGAAAGCGGCATACCTGGCTGACATCGGGGAGCCCGTGGATATTGCCATGAAACAGGAGGAACGTTTTACGGCGTCGCAGGTGCGTAGAAGTGAAAAAACAATTGAAGCCGTAGGCGGCGAGGAGACCCTGCGGAATATCATTGAGACTGACCGGGCCAACAACAACCATGATCTGGCTCATACGGTGCTGGAAAAGGTGCGGGATGCGGAAAAAAACTGGGCCATGGAAGAGTTTGGCTGGAGCGAAGAAAAAGCACAGAAGAAAGCCGAGAGGGTGATCCCACCAAAACTGCTAATGCTGCTGAACAGTGCCTATGATTATATGGCGACCGAGGACAAGAGTGGGAAGCTCGTACGGGACACGGACGCCATGCTGAAAGAAATTCAGGAGAAAGCTCCGGATGCGGATGTGGAAGCGTGGATCTTGCCGAAGGTGGAAAAAATCCTGGGAAAGAAAGGAATCTATAACGGCAAAGAGCTTTTAACCCGGAATGGCAACCGGCGTAGTTTTGCTCAGCTGCACAACCCCTATACGCTGAAAAATCTGGTGGAAGCCATGAGCAAGCAAAACGCCCGGGGAGAAGGCGCGTGGGGCATAACGCCTGAAACACTGATGAGCACGGCAACGGCAGAATATGAAACACTGGATGAGGTTCGGGCAGACAAGGGCAGACTGCGGCAGATAACAGATGCAGAACATGATGCCGAGCTGAAAAAAGTGGATGCACAGATTGATGATGTTCTGCAACGGCTGCGGAGAGAAACGACGCCGCACACAAACAACAGCTTTGAAGAAATGGAAATCCTGAGCGAAATTCTGATGAAAGCTGCACAAGGGAAGCGGACGGCCGCAGCCATTGGAAAGGCCTTTGCAAAAGATGGGTACATTATTGGAAAAGATACAGCACAGAGAATTCTGAAGCTGTACAATGATGCGGCGAAGGTTCCGACAGGATACTTTGAAGCAAAGCCCCAGCGGGCGGTGGGCTTTGACGAGGTACGGGCGGCTATTTTGCCGGACAATGCCAGCGAAAGCCTTGTGCGGCAGCTGAAGGATGAGGGTGTGCCGGTGAAGCTGTACAAAGCTGGGGATGATGCCGCGCGCACGAAGCTGCTGAACGAGGTGCCGAATGTGCGCTTCCAGCTGGCGGAGCAGGCCAGCCGGGAGGCAAAGAAGAACGACCAGCGGCAGGCGAGCCGGGATATTGCGAACACGGCGGCGGCACTGGACACCCTGAGCCAGTTCTTTGGGGTGACGAGGGGTGTGAAGGTGAGCCAGGACAGCCTGGACGGGCTGGCGGCGCGGTGGACGAAAGCCAACGCCAGCCGGGCCGACCGGGTGAAGCTGGCGAACGAGACCCGGGTGCTGGTGGACTACCTGAAAGCGGACGGTGCGGACATGACAAAGGCCCAGGCGCTGGCCGAAACGCTGGCGGGCGAAGTGCTGGACGGGGCGACCTACCGCAACAGCGAGCTGTGGGACGAATACCCGGAACTGCACCGGCTGGAGTACACCGTGAACAAGACCGGCAAGGCCAAGGCGGAGCTGGTGAAGCAGTACGGCAACTGGAGCGCGGCGGTGGCCGAGGCCCGCAGCCACGGTGTGGCCCTGCGGCAGGCCGACGGCGTGCGGACGGCAACCCGGCGGAGCAGTACGAGAGCATTGTGAACGACACCCGGGCCGTGGGCGGCATCCAGGACGGTGCGCGGGCGCTGTGGAAAGCGGCGGCCCAGCAGGCCGGTGTGGAGGGTGTCATGAGCATGGAGAGCACCGAGTGGCTGGACGTGCTGATGAATCTGCATGACAGCATCAAGCCGGAGATGCGCAGCCGCTTTGCGGACGAGGCCGAGTACGAGGACGCCCGGGTGGAGCTGGCCGGGCGGATGATCGAGGACATTATGAACGTGCCCGAGATGACCGACGCCCAGGCTATTTTTGAGGGCATGCAGAAGCAGGCGCTACAGATGGCCAAGGCGGCGGCCGGAGACGAGGCAAGGGCCGCCGAGGTGGAGAAGGGCATGCAGGGTGTCCAGAAAGTGCAGCGGCAGGAGTTTGCCCGCCGACTGGCCGCCAACCAGCGCACCGAGACCCGGAGCGCTGTGAAGATCGACGGAAAGACCTTTACCAACCTGGGCGACGTGAACGAGTACATCACCTACCAGCGGGAGGAGTTCCGCCGGAAGCTGAAGCAGCAGGAGCAGCGGCTGAAAGCCCAGCGGCAGGAGGACATGGACGCAGCAAAGCTGTGGTACAAGGAACGCATGGGCGAGCTGCGGGAAGAAAACGACTATCTGGCCGATCAGGTGAAGCAGGAGCAGCGCCGGGCCGACCGGGCGGAGCGCTCGCTGATGATCCAGGACAGGGAAATCCAGGACTGGGAACTGATGAACCAGCAGAAAGCTGCGGAGTGGTACCAGAAGCAGACGGAGCGGAACGCCATTGCGCTGGAAGTGGCCCGCCAGCAGCGGGACGAGGACATTGCCATTGCGAAGAAAGTAGCCGAGAACCGGGTGCAGCGGGCCCGGGACGCCCGGAAGGCGGACGAGCTGAAACGGAGCATCCGGGCGAACGCGGCCCAGCTGAACCAGATGGTGCTGCGGCCCCAGCAGGGCAAGTATGTGCAGAAGGGGCTGATCGTGGAGGCGGCCGAGGTGGCCAAGCTGGCGAACCTGGTGACCCTGAACAGCAAGGCTGTGAACCAGCTGACGAGGCTGCAGGACAGCATTACGGCCAGCATGGGCAGCGAGGGAGCCCCCAACGCCATGACCGAGGACTGGAAGCAGAGCAAGGTGCCGGAACTGATCCAGACGCTGCGGGAGGACCTGACAGCTGCGAAGAACGCCCGGCTGGACAAGCTGCACGAGCAGCTGGCCCAGGCGGAAGCCCTGCCGGACAGTGAGAAGGCCCGGGCCCTGCAGGACCGGCTGAAAGCGCGCATCCGGGACACGGAGAACCGTGTCAGCCTGCCCATGACAGTGGACCAGCTGCGGCTACTGAAAGCCATTACCAGCAGCACGCTGCATGTGATCCGCACCGAAAACAAGACGTTGAGCCTTGCAAAGGCTGAGGAAGTGAGCGCCATTGCGGACGCTGCTGCCTACGAGGTGAAAACCAGCAAGGGCAACCGCCCCGGCGGGCGGTTTGACGGGCTGCGGAACACGCTGACCAAGTACCAGCTGGACATGCTGGGCGGCGAGCGGGTGTTCCGCATGCTGGGCGGCTACGCAAAGAACGGCCAGATGGAGAAGCTGGCGAGGATGCTGAACGACGGCCAGCGCCGGCAGAGCGAGATCACCATCAAGGGAGAGAAACTCTTTGCGGACGTGACGGGCAAGACCCACCTGAAAGAGATGGACGCCTTTGCCGGGCCGGGGGCCGAGACGGTGGACATCGGCCTGACCGACACCAAGGGCAACAGCGTGCCGCTGAACCACGCCATGCTGTGCAGCCTGTACATGCATCTGCAGAATGCGGACAGCCGCCAGCACCTGCTGAACGGCGGCCTGACGGTGCCGAACATGGGACAGTACACAAAAGGAAACATTGAACGGGCCTACCAGGAGGGCCAGACCGTGCACCTGGGCGGCTTGCAGAATGCCGACGGCACCCCGATGGTGGACACGGTGCTGCAGACGGTGGAAAACGCCCTGACCGACTACGACCGGGCGTGGATCGCGGACATGCAGGAACTGTTCAACCAGTACACCACAAACCTGATCAACGAGACCAGCATGCAGCTGCTGGGCTATAACCGGGCGGGGGTGAAAAACTACTACCCCATTGCGGTGGACAAGAGCGCCCTGGCGACCCAGATCGAGGGGCTGAACCTTGACGCCACCATTGAGGGCCGGGGCTTTTTGAAGAACCGTGTAAAGAAAGCGGTGCAGCCCATTTTGCTGGAAGAGTGCAGCAATGTGGTGCAGCGCAGCATCCGGGACACGGCGGCTTATGCGGGCCTGGCACTGCCCATCCGGGACGTGCAGAAGGTGCTGAACAGCAACGTGGAAACAAAAGACGGCGTGTACAACCTGAAAAACGGCATCATCAAGGAGCAGTGGGGCCGCAGCGCGGTGGAGTACATCAACGACCTGCTGACCGACCTGCAGACCACCCAGCGCAAGCGGGACAACGGCGTGAGCCGGATGGCGGCCCGGCTGCGGGGCAACTACGCCGGGGCGATCCTGACTTTGAACCCGGGCGTGGCCATTGCGCAGGCAGCCAGTCTGCCCACGGCGGCGGCCGTGCTGGGCAGCGACACCATGGCGTCGGTGGTGCCCTTTGTAAAGAACTTCCCCCCGAAGCAGCGGGCGGCGCTGGAGACGGAGATCTCGGAACACGGGGACGTGCTGCTGGAGTGGCGCAAGCGCGGCAGCCAGCGGGGAGAGCTGGCCAGCATTGGCAAAGCCCCCACCCGGGTGGAGAAAGCCATGGACAAGCTGCCGAAAGTCCTGACCGGGTGGATCAACGGCGCGGACGAGGTGACGGTGGCGGCGCTGTGGGAGGGCAGCAAGGCCTATGTGAAGAACCACCCGGGCGAATTTGCCGAAGGGGCCGCCCAGGAGGGCAGCGAGGACTACTGGCAGGCCGTGAACCGGATGTACCAGAAGGTGATCGAGCAGACCCAGCCCAACTATACCGTGATGCAGCGGGCGGGCATCCAGCGCAACCCGGATGAGTTTGTAAAGACCTTTACCATGTTTACCACCCAGCGGTTCCAGAACTACGGCATTCTGGCCGACGCCGTGATGGACTACAACGCCCAGAAAGCGCGGTTTGAAGAGGGCGAAACGGAAGAGACCAAGGCAGAGCTGCAGCGGGCCGGCAAGCAGCTGCAGCGGGCGGCGGGGAGCCAGGTGGCGCAGACGGCGGTGTTTGCCCTGATGAAGATCGGCGCGGACTTTTTGCTGCACCGGTGGGACCGGGAGCAGGACGAAAACGGGGACGTGACCCTGAAAAGCCTGCTGAGCCGTTTTACCGGGCTGTTTACCGAGAGCGCGGCCGGAAATTTTTTGTTTGGCAGCGAGGTGTACAGCCTGGTGGACAACGCCCTGAACGGCAAGGATTATGATGTGGTGAGCGCCACGAACATCAGCGCCGTGAACGATCTGGCCGGGGACGTGGACAAGTTTGTGAGCGAGCTGCGTAAGGACACGGCAGACATGGACGAGGCAAAGCTGGCCGCCCACCACGGCAAGGTGGAGAAGTACGCCCTGACCCTGATGGAAGACGGACTGGAAATTGCCGGTGTGCCCTTTGGCAACGGGCGGAAGATCCTGGAAGCCTTCAAGGGCTATGTGAAGGATGCGGAGAACGTGGCCAGCGGCGGGAAATTTACCTTCAGCAGCCTGCCTGCCAGCGCAACCGGACAGTACGACCGGCTGTATGATGCCTATGCCAGCGGCGACGCGGGCGAGGCGCAGGCGGCCATGGAGAAGCTGCAGGAGATGGGCAAGGAGGAAGAGGCCTACAAGCAGCTGAAGACCCGCCTTGCAAAGTACGACGACCGGGTGCAGCAGGCGGCCCAGGCCCAGGTGAACGGCAACGACAGCCAGCGCCAGCAGCTGACGCGGCAGGTGATCCGGGACCTGTACGAGGCGCTGGGCATCCGGGAAGGCGCAAAGGCTGACGCGGACAAGCGGGAGGCCGTGATCGACTGCGTGACCGGCGCCGTGAACAAGCGGGCCAACGAGGTGCTGAAGGGCGACAACGACAGCGTGACCGATGACCTGGTGGCGGCCGTGGACAGCGGCCGGGCACAGGATGTGCAGGAAGAACTTGACCGGCTGCTGCGGGCCGGAAAGAGCGTGACGAACCTGAAGAGCAAGATCACGGAGGTGTGCAAGCCGGAGTATCTGGCCGGCAGCGACTATGACCGGCAGAAGCTGGAGGAGATGCTGCTGGCCCTGACCGATGGGGACGGGAACGCCCTGTACGAGCAGAAAACCTTTGCCACCTGGCTGAAGAACGCCGAAAAGGCGCAGACCACCACGGTAAATGACCCCTACGCAGACCTGAGATAAGCAAGAGCACCCCGGCGGCCGGAAATGGCTGCCGGGGTGCTCTTGCTTTGGCAGAAAGTCCGCAGGTTTTTTGCGCAGCGGAGTGCGGTAGACTGGAAGGGCGAAAGGAGGAGACGCGAATGCGTGTGAAGATCTTGAAGCGCAGTTTTGCCGGGGCGGAGTTTGCCCCGGACGTGCGGGTGCTGAAGGTGGGCGGCCAGAGCAGCGCCGGGGTGGAAAAGCTGGAATTTGAGCTACCGGCAGAATGGCAGGGCCTGAGCGTGACGCTGCATGTGCAGTGGCTGGACGGCACCCTGCCCGCACCGGTGCTGCTGGACGACGAAGACAGCGTGGCGGTGGACAAGACCCTGACGGCCAGCCCCGGCGGCCAGTGGATGCTGCTGGCCCTGGGTGCGGACGGTTACCGGGCCCTGACAAAGCCCACCAAGTACGAGTGCTACAGCACTCTGAACACCGACGGAGACGTGGAAATCAGCCCCACCCAGTACGAGACCTTTGTGGCCCGGGTGCTGGAATACTCCAACACGGCGCAGCAGGCCGCAGCCAGCGCAAAGACCAACGCCGAGACGGCGGCCACCGCAGCAACCCGGGCGGTGAATGCCAAGGGCCAGGCAGAGACGGCGGCCCGGACGGCAACGGCAGGGGCTGAAAGCTCTGAAAATTCGGCAGCGAGGGCAGAGGCTGCGGCGGCCCGGGCAGAGGCAGCGGCCCCGGAGACCGGGAAGGTGGTGAGCGTCAACGGCAAGGGCGGCGCGGTGCACCTGACGGCTGAGGATGTGGGAGCCATGCCGGCTAGCGGTGCGGCGGTGGTGCAGAGCATCCGGCTGGAGGGCCGCACCCTGACCGTGACGATGGCCGACGGCAGCGAAAAGAGCTTTACCACCCAGGACACCACCAGCCTGCCGGCCATGACCGGGGTGCTGGGTACGGAACACGGCGGCACCGGGAAGGAGACCCCGCTGACGGCGGAGGACGTGGGCGCGGTGGAAGCGGGGAGCGGCGTGTACCTCAAGGCGCTGACCGTGCAGGGCAACACAATGACCGTGACCAAGGGCGACGGCAGCACCGAGACCGTGATGCTGGCCCAGGAGTACGTGCTGCCTGCCGCCACAGCGGACGCCCTGGGCGGCGTAAAGGTAGGGGACTACCTGGACATCGCCCCGGACGGCACCCTCAGCGCCAAAACGCTCAATGACAAGATCG
>ENA-ORUG01000558-ORUG01000558.1-human-gut-metagenome-genome-assembly--contig:-NODE-558-length-41899-cov-3.317250_pt1 | contig 41899 bp, 37 predicted proteins | sample MGYA00242079_ERZ509207 | MGnify/ENA primary metagenome ERZ509207 (study PRJEB26280, sample SAMEA2338780) | human gut metagenome | biome: human gut; feature: human-associated habitat; material: faeces...
GTTCCGCTCGTAATTGCACAGCTCCAGCAAGGGCGTGCGGCCGATCAGCTCAGTGACGCTGTGATAAATAGGCATCGGAAATCCCTCCGTTCTGAATGAATAGCCTCATGATACACCTGCCGCACCGGGTTTGCAACGGACCATTTGCCGAAAATCCGCCTTTAATTCATAGCATTTTTATAGGATATGGAAGAAAAAAAGCGGACCGCCGACAGGCGGGCCGCTTTGAGATGGTATACTCAGGCCACCACGGGGATTTCCACAATCCCGGCGGCACCGGCGGCGATGCTGTACTCGGGGAACACCAGCGTCACAGAGCCGTCCTCATTCAGATAGAAGGAGGTGGCGTCATCCACAGTGGTGAAGCCGCCCTGCTCCGGGGTGAAGAAGAGGCCGCTCTCATCCGCCGCGATCTTCGCATTTACGGCGTCATTGCAGATGCCGACCCAGTCCTCGCCCAGCACGTCGGCCAGGGTGATGTCCTTGTCGTTGGCCAGGTCCAGGTTGTAGCAGTACCGCTGCTGCATGGCAGCGACCCAGCCCTCAGCGAAATCCACCACAAAGGAGACCGTAGTGTCGGTCTGGCTCTTGATCTCGTAGTCGATAAGCACGTTCATCTCCCGGTCGGCCCACTCTTCCTCGGTGCCGCCGGTAGCCAGGAATGCATCCTTGTAATCATCCCAGTCCGCCTGAGCCTGGGCCAGATGGGCGTCCACCCGCTCCTGGATCTCCGCGTTGACCTTCTCGGCCAGGTCGCCCTCAGACTCCACACCGGGGACGGTCACCTTGTAGTCGATGCCGTTCTCCACGGTCTCATAGTCCCGGATCGTCAGGACCTGGAACAGCCCGCCCAGCACCGGTACATCCGCAGCCGCAGCCGCGAAGGTCGGGGAGACATTCAGGCCCGCCATCAGCACAGCCAGACAGGCGGCCACGCTGCCCGCAGTCCGCCGGACCACCTTATAACCGCGGCTACGGCTGCTGGTCCTGCCCTGCCGGATGCCTGCGCGGACCCGGGCGTCCAGCTCCTCCGGAATGGGGGTGGACTCATATTCTTCTCGTGCACGCTTGAATTCGTTCATAATTGATCTCCTTCCATTGATATCCGTAATTTCTTCAAGCCGGTGTACAGTCTGGTTTTCACGGTGTTCAGATTCCAGCCGGTGACGGTGCTGATCTCCTTGAGAGACAGGTCCTCATAGAACCGCAGCTTGATGATGGTCCCCACCTCTGGCGGCAGAGCGTCCACCCGTTGGGCCAGCGTGCCGTCCGAAGGCAGAGGGTCCTCATAGCTGCCGGCGTCCAGTGCCTCCGGCGGGATCAGCGTCACCCGCTTTCGGCTGCGAAGCACGTCCATGCACACGTGAACCAGAATGTGATAAAACCACGCACGGAGGGCCTCCGGCTCCTTCAGCTCCCCCTGTTTCTCCAGTGCCCTGCAGACGGCGGTCTGCACCGCGTCCAGAGCCTCTTCCCTGTTTTTCAGGTAGCTGTACGCCAGTCGGTAAAACCGCGCCTGATCCGTTACGAGATAGTCGGTCAGTTGCTTTTCCAGGATATGTGACACGTTTCTCATGGTCCTTTCCGTTCGTTCTGCTGTATAGACGCGCCGGGAGCGGAAAAAGTTTGGAGGGAGAACAATTTTCCTAAAAATTTTCTGCGCAAAAAAGAGACCGGTCTCCCGGTCTCTTTTCATCGGCTGGAATCAATCGTAACGCAGGGCGTCGATGGGGTTCAGCTTGGCCGCCTTGCTGGCGGGGAGATAGCCGAACAGGATGCCCACCGCCACGGAGACGCCGGAGGCCACACCGATGCCGCCAGCCGTGGGCATAGCCACGAAGCCATCGTTGCCGGTGCCCAGCACCAGAGCGATGACATTGGTCAGCACGTTGGCCATGAGGATGCCCAGTATGATGCCGATGGCACCGCCGATGGCGGAGGTAGTGCCGGCCTCAATGATGAACTGGCTGCGGATGTCCCGGCATTTGGCACCCAGGGATTTTCGGATGCCGATCTCCCGGGTCCGCTCCGTGACGGACACCAGCATGATATTCATGATACCGATGCCGCCCACCAGCAGGCTGATGGCCGCGATGAGGATCAGGATCATCATCAGGGTGTTCAGCATGGAGTCCATGGCGTCCATCATCTCTGCGGAGGTCATGACCATGTAGTAGTCCGAGGACTGGTAGGTCTTGAACAGCCGGTTTTCAATGATGCCCTTGGCAGCAGACGCCGTATCCCGGTCCGTACTGGTCATCAGATACATGTCCCCATATCCGCCCCCCAGCCGCTGGGCATTGGCATAGGGGATGTAGATCACATCATCGACGCTGCCCTCGGTGCTGTCGCCGCTCTCCGCCAGTACGCCCACTACCATGTAGGGCACGCCGCTGACGGAAATCGTCTGACCCAGCGGATCCGTCCGGAAAGCGTTTTCCGCCAGATAGGAACCGATGACACACACATTCTGATGGCGCTCCACGTCAATGTAGCGGAGGAAGCGGCCATTCTCCAGGCTGGAGCCCTGCATGGTCTTCTGGGTGTCGGCGCGGTAAAATGCCTCGCTGACGCCGTAAATGCTGGTGCGGTCGAAGTCCTCCGTTCCCTGCCGCACCTTGGCTGTGGCGGACACATAGGGCGTGACGCCGGAGAGGTACTGGGGGTACTTCTCCACAAGCGCGTACATATCTTCCGTGCTCACGTCCCGGGTGCCGCCCTCGCCGCGGCCGTAGACCATCACCTGGATCAGGTTGGAGCCCAGCTGCTCGACAGCGACACACACGTTCACAACAATCATGCAAGAAGGCTGCACCAACGATAGGTATAAATATACCAAATTGGGTAATGTAAGGGCCAATGCCATAGGCCATAAACATCGGCGCAAGCCATAACGGGAAACGGCCCACCCTCCTACAATACCACCGACAGTAAGAGCTATAACACCCACCGTACCGTAAACAAACCCTACTTGGGCTGTTGTCAATGCCAACCCACCATCAGTTCCCTCATCGAGCAAAAAAAGAGACGCCAATTTTACCAACTGAGCCTCGGCAAGCCGATAGGTAAGCAGGAAAAGCAAAGCGATACCGATACCGGGTTTGCGGAAAAATGACACAAAAGTCTCGACAAACTCCCGCCATATGACCGCAACAGCCACCGTTCCCACCTTATCGCTTTGAGGGTGCGGCAATACACGCAGATGATACACGGCAAAAACGACAAACAGCAACGCCATAGCACCGAAAGTCAGCGACCATGCGACCTCTACCCGGGTATAAATTTCGAGTTGCCCGGCCACCATCACCAACAATCCTTGTCCGGCAATCATGGCTATACGATAAAAAGTACTGCGTATACCGACGAAGAAAGACTGTTCATGTGTCGAGAGAGCCAACATATAAAATCCGTCGGCAGCAATATCATGCGTCGCCGAACTGAATGCCATAAGCCAGAAAAATGCAAGCGTCGCCCGAAAGAAAAACGGTGCTGGTAACGTGAACGCAACGCCTGCCATTGCCGCTCCCAGCAAAAACTGCATGACAACAATCCACCAGCGACGCGTACGCAAAATGTCTACAAAAGGACTCCACAACGGTTTTATCACCCAGGGCAGGTAAAGCCATGCCGTGTAAAAAGCAATATCGGTATGCGAAATCCCCATACGGTCGTACATAATCACGGCAATCGTCATGACTGCCACATAAGGAACACCTTCGGCCAAATAAAGCGTCGGTATCCAAGACCAAGCCGAACGAGAAGATCCGGTGATATTTCTCATCTATGTCCTTTTTTAAGATAGGCCAAACAAAGATCCAATAAAGCCGGTGAAGCCACCTGACGATATATATCGTCCATTTCCGAAGCTGTTACCGAGGAAAAATCGCTTTCCCGGGGAGTAATCCCCACCCCTGCCATATCTACTGCTCCGGGGCTGATAAGACGCCCGTCCTTACGTTCTCTATCATATTGTCGCGGACGATGACAGGAGCGCAGTATCAGCCAGCAACGCCAAAATCCGCCGGTAAAGGTACACAATACATTTACCAAAGGCTCGACTTCTCCGGGAAAAACTGGCAAAACAGACCATACTTCACAAAAAAAAGATTGCAAAAGCCCGATAGATTCCCCTTCAAAAACCAACATCGCCGCCGGCCAGCGAGTAAGCCAAGAATATGTTACGCCACCGTTCCATCTCTCTGATTCTCCTTGTTCCTTCCAAAGGGACTCCCATTGCGACTCGATCGGAACAAAGCCCCTATTTCCGGCTTGGAAATGCATATGGTCGGGAGCCGAAGCCCCACAACGCGCTCCATTATAAAAGATAACATATTCGGGCAGAAGCGATGCCAATTCCAGCATATCGGCAAAACGACCGATTATGGCCTGTGGGGTATGTACAACAGAGGGAAGCGTAAAATGGCGGGGAAAAATAGGATACGGATTGACCAATAATTTGTATTGTCCACCTATTGGCAATGACAACTGCTCGACCGGGCGGTGGGCATCACACAAGAAACAAGGACGCTCCGACAATGAAACCGCATCGACTTTCGAGGCTGTGGAACGAATCCGCGCCGGATTATATTGCAAACGCACCGATACCCCGCCGACTTCGATCGTACGCATACACAAAGCCTGTAACGCCCTATAATTATCGGCAACCAGAGGCCACTCATGCAACTGCCTCTGCAATAACGCCTCGGCCTCATCTGCAAACGAATTCCGATTATTGATTTTCATGGTTCATCTTTTTCCGAGCGGCAAGCTCTATAAACCTCAAGCTATCTTTATATGCGTTATTCCGATTGATTCGTTCCATATCGAGTGCCGCATCGGAATTTCCTTCCCAACGACGACACAGATAAAGCGAATCGTAAATACGACCGATTTTATATTCGCGGGAAAAACGTAACCCGACAGCATAGTCTTCACCATAACTTACATCGGGAAACGGATTCTCCCTCAATAACGGAGTATAAAAAGCCCGCGGTGCACCCAAGCCGTTAATGCGCAAGGCGTTGTTACGACCGTTCTCATCGCTCCACTCCCGGTGGTCGATAAGTCCGGGAGGCAAAGGCCGCAAATTCCAATCGGTCAGTTCATAACTACCGACCACCATAGCGCACTTTTCGCGATGAAATACTTCTACAATCCGCTGTAACGCATCTGTCCCTTTGTACAAATCATCGCTATCGAGTTGCACGGCAAACCGACCGCAAGCCTCATGACTCACGGCATAATTCCAACAGCCGCCGATACCGGCGCCTTTTTTCTCGGGGACAAGATGTATCAGCCGAGAATTTTCAACGGCAAGCGACTGTAACAATTCGGTTGTACCATCGGTCGAATAATTATCTACTACGATAATATTATACGTAAAATTCCCCTGCTGTTCCGACGCCGAACGCACCGCATCGGCAATCGTCCGCACCCGATTATAAACCGGTATGATAACAGATACATCGACGGGGAAACCTATCTCTTCATCATATACAACACTGCGTTCTACGGGAGGCAGCCATGCGCCGACAACCTGCAAATGACAGGTACACGCACGTTCCATTTCTATTTGCACCGACCTGTTACGCGGATCGACATAATCGAACTGTCGTTCGCCTCCCGACCCGACAACGGGCCGTTCGGTATAAAGCATTTCCCGTAAATGGAACAAACGGCCCCGTCGGGAAAGGCGCAAACGGAGGTCATAGAATGCCGCATAAAGATAATCTGTTTCCATTTCGGAAACAGCCTCTACAAAATCTTCGGCCCGAATAAAGACCAGCGTTCCGAAATCGAAATCGTCTCTCAACGATCCTTCATGGCAATCGATGCGGGGACTCGGCCGTCTCGTACCGTTTTCTTCTTTCCATGAATCGGTATATATAAAAGGGGAACGTGTATCCTCTGCCACCGCCAGCAAACGGGAACAAAGATTACTGCCGGACACGAAAGCGGTTCCGGGCAAAGAAATCAACATATATCCATCGCCGGCTTCCTCTGCCATACGACGCAAAGTCGAAGTTATATGCACCGAACCGGATAAATGCCGGCAGTCGGGCACGACAGCCGCGTCATCGGTCGCCAAGAGATATATGCACTCGACATCGGGAGAGACCGAAAAACTTTCAACCGACGACCGAACTTCCCCATCGGTGGTATAAGAAAGGAAACATCGTATCTTTGGTTTCTTCATCTCTACAAATCTTTATTCCCTGAAAGACGGCTCTCCTTGAAAACTTCCACTGCCCGACTTACTGAGCCGTACAACCGTAACCACTCACACGCTACATCATAAGGCAACCCCGTCGACTCCGCAATCATGCGAGCTCCCCGGTCTATCAATTTCTTATTGGTAAGTTGCATGTGTACCATGCGATTATCCTCAACCCGTCCCAAACCGATCATCGTTGCCGTAGATATCATATTCAGTACCAACTTTTGAGCCGTACCGGCTTTCATACGTGTGCTACCCGTTACATACTCGGGGCCAGTAACCACCTCGATCGGGATTTCCGCAACTTGCGATACCGGCGCACCGGGATTACAGGCGATCGATGCCGTAAGAATTCCCTCTTCCCTGCACCGACGCAAAGTGCCTATCACATAAGGAGTCGTACCAGAAGCGGCGATACCGACGACCGTATCGAGAGACGTTATGCGGCAAGCCTTCAATTCCTCCCAACCACTCTGTTCCATATCTTCGGCCGACTCGACCGAGCGACGCAAAGCCGTATCGCCACCGGCAATAAGACCGATAACCCGTCCTTGCGGCATTCCGTAAGTAGGAGGTATTTCCGAAGCATCGAGTACGCCCAGACGACCACTCGTTCCTGCTCCCATATAAAAAAGCCGGCCACCTTTGCGCATTCGCGGTACAAGCTGTTCCACTAAACGGGTAATCTGAGGAATGGCTGCATGCACGGCATCGGCCACTTTATGATCTTCGGCATTGATTTCCGTCAAAATTTCTCCCGCCGTTTTTTTTTCGAGATGGTTGTATAACGACGGATATTCTGTCAACTTCTGAAATTCTTTCATATTTTTATTCGGACATACGCTCCGCATGATAGTGAGCCAACGCTTCTCCGGGAGAAGATAATACCGGTCCGAGATTTACCGACAAAGTATCGGCAACTTCCCGCAATAAACCGGAATAATGATAAGCAACCGACCCGACACAACATACCGGATACTCCTTATAGGGATATGCAAAAACATTTCGTCGGAAAAACGCTTCAAAACGTTTTGCAACAAGTGCCCGCAAATAAATGTCGTCGAGATGCTCTCTTATGAACAGCGAAAACTGCGCGACATACCGATTGGGCAACGGACGTCGATAAACAGCTTCCAAAACATCTTCTTTGGAAACGGCATACCGGTCAAAAAAAGCCTTTGCCAGTTCTTCGGGCAACAATCCTTTCATCGCATCGGACAACAAGTGTTTTCCCAAATCGCTACCGCTTCCCTCATCACCGAGAATAAATCCCAATGAAGGAGTTTGGAGAATTATATCGCGACCGTCATAAAATCCCGAATTAGACCCCGTGCCGAGAATAGCCACAATACCGGCTTTATCGCCAAACAAAGCCCGTGCCGCACCTATCAGGTCGCTGTTCACCTCTACCGTATCGGGGCCTATCACCCGATGCAGTTGCAGACACAACATCTCTCCGGGCAGACCGATACAACCCGCCCCGTAAAAATAGACATCGGTAATACGCTCGATGGGTAATTCTACAAGGACTTCCCGGGTAAGGACACGACGTATTTCTTCCTCCCCGAGAAAATAGGGATTGATACCCGAGGTACGGAATGTACGCTCAATACCCTGTTTCCCCACCAGCAACCATTCGGTCTTGGTCGATCCGCTATCGGCGATCAATATCATACACAATGCTTATAATTACGGCGCAAGATAATGATTTTTCCACAAACTTTGCCGCACTCCCGCCGGGAAATCAACGATAATAAATATCAAGTTCGGCTACGGGATAATAATGACGAAGTATAGAACGGTAATCATATCCCCGACGCGCCATAACAGCCGCACCTATTTGACATAATCCCACACCGTGTCCCCAGCCTGCCCCATCGAAAACAAAATCATCTCCGTCGCGCCGTACAACAAAAGCCGAGCTATACAAGTGCGAAGAGGATAATATACGTCGAATGTATAGCTCCTTACCGACAATCATTTCACGCCGCGTACCGACAATGCGCAAACGGATTATACGACCCGAAGCACCACGTTCTACCGGCTCGATCGCTGTTATCGTACCGAAATCGATTCCCGAACGATCAGCTACCAATGCCGAAAGGTGCGACCGGGTATAGCGAACCTGCCAACGGAAAAAATCGGGTGTTTCCCTATCATAACTGTTGAGCACTTGTGAAAGGACCTCCGCATCGGTCGTATTGCAAAAAACATCGGGACGACTATCGATAAAATGCTCGGCCTCCTGCTCTACGGTAAGATCCATGACCGATTTATCATCGGGGGCATCATATACCGGCCGGAGATACACATGTGGCTCTTCTCCCCAGCAAGCATCGAACCTCTCGCTCATACCGCCGCAACATTTCGAAAAGCGGGCATCGCAAACCTCGCCGCCATACATCAATACCTCTCCCCGGGTAACTTTCACCGCCTCGACCACTTGCGGGGTAGCCACCCGCGTTACACCTTGATAACGCTGGCAGTGATCGTCGGCACAAACATCGAAAAGCAAATGATCATCTCTATCATACCATCGGACAATCTCCCCGGCCGAATGCACATCTCCGCACTCTCCTCTCTCACGTACCCTACGCCCGCTAAAACGAGGCAGTTGCGCCAACAACCAACTGCGGGAAACCACAGCATGGGCTTTCAATAATTCGAGAGAAGATGTCGCACTCATTTCCGAAGATATGACACTGGTAAGGTAATCTTCGACGGGCACTTCGTTGATCGCATAAATTTCCTCCCTGTCGCACACCAAATGCAATATACCGCAAAAAGTCTGACACTCCTGCCGTTGCCAATGAAAATCGATACCAATGGTTACATGTGGCAAATCAAAAAGGGTTTCGGAATTTAATGGAACGAGGCGTAAATCTTCATAATACTCCGCACCCAAAACAAAACCTCTTTTCCCGGTCGAAATCTCCACCCGATACTCTCCGGGAGGAAAAAGGCGACCTTCGGGAGTCGTAAATATTCCGCACAACCGGAAGTCTACCGACTTGCCATGCTGAATACCAACCGTAATATGAGGTTCTTCCTGCAAAATCATTTTTTTACAAAGCCTTTAACAACCGGGCGACCGACAGCCGACAACATCAACCCGACAAAGGTTATCAACCCGTTGAGCATCAATAATTCATAACCCATATAGTAGCCATAAGCCGCAGCAAGCCACCGTTGCAAAGCATAACATAGCAACGGAGAAACAAACGCTATCCCCGGTATATAACGGTCGCGCGGGCTTCCCTTCATAAAAAGTCCGTAGGCAAAAAGCCCCAGCAACGGGCCATACGTATATCCGGCAATGGTATAAATCGCATCGATCACGCTGGTATCATTGAGCATTTCGATAACGCACATGATCAAAAAAAAGAGAACCGATATAACGATGTGGGCCCGCTTACGGATAACAACCGCCTCGATCGTCGGCCGACGATCGACCCCCAAAATATCGACACAAAACGACGTAGTCAGCGCCGTCAATGCCGAATCGGCACTCGAAAATGCCGCTGCAACTATCCCTATACTGAACAGCAACAATACGCCGAAACCGAGATAATCGGTCGCCATCATCGGCAACAATTCATCGTTTTTTTCGGGCAAGACAATCCCTTCCTGTCCGGCAAAAGCCACCAGCAAAATACCCAAAACGAGAAACAACAGATTGACAGGTACAAAAGCCGAACCATAGATATACATATTTTTCTTAGCCTCCCGCAACGTGCGTATCGACAGATTTTTCTGCATGATATCCTGATCGAGGCCCGACATGACAATCGTAATAAAAATCCCGCTGAAAAACTGCTTGAAAAAATTCTGTTTCGTCTGCCAATCGTCAAAAACAAAAATACGGTCGATACCACTGCTCCTTACCGTATCTACGACACCCTCGACATCGAGGTGCATACGCAACATGAGTTGAGTCAGAATAAGCAACAGCGCCCCTATCATGAAAAGGGTCTGTAATGCATCGGTACGCACAATCGTCCGCATTCCGCTACGGTGTGAATAGAGCCAGATAAGCAAAACAACGGTCAATGCCGTAAGCCAGAAAGGTATATTCCAATCGACCAACACGATGCGCTGTAAAATCAACACGACAAGATAAAGACGGGCGGCAGCCCCTATTATCTTGGATATGAAAAAAAACAAAGCTCCGGTTTTATAGGAACAGATTCCGAAACGACGTTCGAGATATGTATATATCGATGTGAGTTCGAGGCGATAGTAAAGAGGCAACAGAATCTTGGCGATCACGATATATCCCACGACAAATCCCAAAACCGTCTGCATATAGGTCATATCTATCGTCAACGGCATACCGGGAACCGAAATAAACGTTACCCCCGAAATAGACGTACCTACCATACCGATAGCCACCAACCACCACGGAGACGATTTCCCGGCCAGAAAAAAATTTTCATTATCATCGGATTTACCTCCCGAAAAACGCCCGATAAGCAATAATACGGTAAAATAAACCGCTAATATGACAAGTAAAATAATTCCGTTATTCATCGCTCATTTTTCCAAAGCAAGACAACTTTTCCCGACAAGGTTCTCGTTCCCGACGAAAAAACGGCTACCCGTCTCACCCCAAATATCAGTTCTGTTTAAAGTAATAAGTAATAGAACCCCACTGATTCTCATTACCCGAAGACTTATGTTCAAACACAGCCTTCCGTGCGGCGGCTTCGGCACGGCTGCGAAGCGTAACATTGGAAGCCGCGGTTCCTTTGCTTCCCGAGGGTGTAACATTTGCCTGTACAACCCGTCCTTGCGGGTCGACCAATACTTCCACGACAATCGTTCCCTCATCGTTCGTTCCTGCATACTCGGGCTTGGGCAGACGGCCTATCAACCCCCGACCTCCCAAATCGTAATCGCCATAACCGGGAGAACCCGCCAATGCACCGGACTCGGCCGATCCTTGCGGCGACCCTTTCTTTTCTCCTTTTGCCGCAATACTGTCGGCCACCTTCCCTTTATTCAGCGCATCGGCCCATAAATCATCTACTTGTGAAGTTTCGGGCTCGGGTTGAGGCTCGACTTTTTTATCCGACTCTTCCGGTACGACAACCGGCTCGGGTTTCTCGTCATCGAGAGAAACCGTCTCTTCCATATCCTGCGTAATCACAGGTTCGGGTTCGACCGGCTGCGGGTGAGACACCATCGCCGTCGGCGTAAAAGTTCCTGCATCGGCATCGATAACACCCAATTGCAAAACAACCCCGCCACCGTCATTCTCCCGTATAACAGGAGCCGACAACGTATAAAAAAGCAACAGTAACAGTATGGCGACGTGGACGACAATCGTTACCGTCAACGCAAACAACCGATTCTTTTTTCCTTCTTCCACGTCGATTCTATTACTCCTTTACTGGTTGTGTAGCCAACACCATACGCAACTGATTATCGTTGGCGACATTCAGCACTTTCATTATTTCCCGATAAGGCACACTCTCATCGGCATATAACGCAAAATACATTTCGGGGTCTTGATTCCGGGCCTCGACCAGATATGACGGCAACTCCTCATACGCCACTTTTACCGCTTTGGCCTTCCCCACCGAAACGTAATAATTGAGCGATGCATCGATGGTAACGCGAGCCAACGGTTTCACAGCAGCCTGCTGTTTGCTCTGCGGCAGATTCACTTTTATAGCATTCGGGAAAACGAATGTCGACGTTACCATAAAAAAGATAAGCAACAAGAAAATCACATCGGTCATCGACGCCATACTGAAAGAGGCTTCGATACGATTTCTGCGTTTGAGTGCCATAACGATATTCCTCCTTATTTTTTGTTGGCCGGCTCGTTAAGCAGATCCATAAACTCCATCGTACTGGCTTCGAGCTGATTGACAACCGTATTGACACGCGAAACGAGATAATTATACGCAAATAAAGCGATAATACCCACCACAAGACCGGCAACCGTCGTAACCAAAGCCTCGTAAATACCACTCGACAGCGTCGTGATATCGGCCGCCTCACCGGCCGCCGCCATACTATAAAACGCACTTACCATACCGGTTACCGTTCCCAAGAATCCGAGCATGGGTGCGCCTCCGGCAGTAGTGGCAATCCATGTAAAACGACGTTCGAGTTTCGCCACTTCTATATTTCCCACATTCTCAATAGCCACCAGCACATCATTCATGGGACGTCCCAACCTGGTAATACCTTTTTCTATGAGACGGGCCACCGGCGTAGGATTCTTCTTACACAGGTTCAATGCCGATTCTACATCTCCGGCATGAATATAATCTTTGATTCGCTGCATGAAAGTATTGTCTTGACGAGCAGCATCGCGCAACACCAGTAAACGCTCGACAAATATATAAATCGTTACCAGCGACAACAACACGATAGGAATCATGATGAAACCGCCTTTGAGCGATAACGACCAAAGATTCAACGGCGGCACTGCGGCTTGAGCGTCAAGGGCGGCAGCCTGCACCGGTTCCACCATATTGGTCTGAGCCAAAAGAGAAAACAAAAGAGTCATGTCAAATATTTTTATTCTAAGAGTATTTATTTCAAGCAATCCAAATAACGTCGAATCGTTTCTTCAAGACCCAAATACAAGGCATCGCAAATCAGGGCATGACCTATCGATACCTCGTCGATATAGGGAACCTGCTCATGAAAATAACGGAGATTTTCGAGACTGAGATCATGACCGGCGTTCACACCCATACCCAATTTATGCGCCAGCTTGGCAGCTTCGACAAACGGGGCAACGGCCTTCTCACGATCGGTGGCATAACCCGACGCATAAGGTTCGGTATACAATTCGACACGATCAGTACCCGTCTTGGCCGCCCATTCTATCATTTCAAGGTCGGCATCGACAAATATAGAGGTACGTATCCCGGCTTGGATAAAGCGATCGACCGTCTCGCTGAGGAAATCGAAATTATCACGCGTATTCCACCCTGCATTCGATGTTAAGGCATCTACGGCATCGGGCACCATCGTTACTTGCGCAGGCTTGACCTGCAAAACAAGATCGATGAATTTACCGATAGGATTTCCCTCGATATTGAACTCGGTATGCAATGCCGGACGCAAAGCATATACATCGGCATAGCGGATATGGCGTTCATCGGGACGCGGATGCACGGTAATTCCCTGTGCTCCGAAACGCTCGCAATCGAGAGCGACTTTCAATACATCGGGAACAACCCCTCCCCGCGCATTGCGCAAGGTAGCGACTTTGTTTACATTTACGCTTAACTGTGTCATAAAACAATAATGATTATTCCGTTTTTCGGATTTCGATATAAGCATACAAATTTTTTTGTTATTTTTGTACACAGATATTACTTGCAAAAGTAATAGCTTTTGTTCAATTCAGAAAAAAAACTATCACACATTTGCGTGTTTATTTATAAAATTTCCACTAATCTACCACTGACGACCCATGAGAATTGCTATTTTCGGAAAATCGTACGCCTCGGGCAAACAAGATGAGATAAATACATTGTTTTCTTCCTTACAAAAATATTCTCCCGAACTGCTCGTCGACCGGGAATTTTTGCGGGTCATGCAGGATATGGATATTAGGCTGCCGGAAATAACGGTTCTTTCGGGAAATGATTTCTATGCCGACATTTCTTTGAGCTTAGGCGGAGACGGAACTTTTCTGAAAACCGCCGAGCGCATCGGAGACAAATGCATTCCGATTCTGGGCATCAACCTCGGACGCATGGGTTTTCTCGCCGATGTACAAAGCAGCGAGACCGAACAAGCCATCGATGAAATCATGGCTGGTCGCTACCATATCGAGGAACGGTCGCTGTTGCATATCACCGACGGCAGTCGGGCAACATGGCCGTACGCCCTAAATGAAGTCGCCGTATTGAAACTCGACACATCGTCGATGATTACCATACACGCTTATCTCGACAATACATTCCTGAACACATACCAAGCCGATGGATTACTGGTAGCCACTCCCACCGGATCGACAGGATATTCCCTGAGTGTCGGCGGTCCCATAGTTGCCCCCAAAGCGTCCAATTTCATTATCACGCCTGTCGCACCGCACAGCCTCAATGTGCGCCCGCTCGTTATCGGCGACGATGCCGAAATCAGGCTCGTCGCCGAAGGCAGAAACAGACACTTTCTGGTCAGTCTCGATGGACGTTCCGAAGAAAAGACTTCGGGAGAAAGCATTACATTGCGCAAAGCGCCGTTCCCCATACGGGTTATCAAACGCAACAAGCAACTCTTTACCGACACCCTACGAAAAAAACTCATGTGGGGGGTCGATTTGCGAAGCAACATCTGAATATAACAAACTCTCACAGAGATACATATTTTTTATTTTTAGATCCAAAATACTATTTATTTCATTTTATTAACCAAATAAATAGTATTATAGCTGATTTATATCATATTTAATTGGTTTGTTTTTATTACTTTTGTCATAAAAATAAAAACAAGCCATATGATGAAAAAACCAAACAAAAAAGAATTAGCCGCCCTACTGCAAACCATGATCATACTTGCAGGAAATCGCACCTCTCTCACAAAAGAGAAACACAATCTTATCGAAAGCGTCTGTAAAAAATACGATTTCTATCCCGATATATTGGAAATAACTTCGGTCGATCCTTATGAAATCTTTTCGACCATAGAGGAAACAGAAATCCGTTTACAGTTTGCCAGCTATCTCATTTATATGACCGGCGCCTGCCCAGAAAAACTGATCGACGCAACGCATCTGTCCTACTTATCAAAGCTACTTTCCATACTCAGCCAACAATAAATAAAAAACGTACTCCATCGAAAAATTTCTTGTAAAGCCACCTCCCCAAAAACACACAAAAACACATTCGCAGAACATCTTTTACAATCACTCCGGATTGTTTATATTTGCGACATGAAATTTACGACCATTACCGACCGGGAATTCGGGGAAATAACCCTCCTCGAACGTTCTACGGCCAAACATCTCATCTTTCGCATTCGATACGGTTCTCTATCCATCACTCACCCGTGCCATACCCGGATCGACATCATACGGCAAAGCATAGAAGAAAAACGAGCCGATTTACGAAAACTATTCCAACGGGCCGACGGACATTTTTTGCAACCGGGCGATATTATCTATACCCGCATGTTCATCATCATGATATCGTGCGACAACTGTCGCACGATAAGTAGCCGACTACACGACAATACTTTGCATATCGTTTTACCGCAATTATCAGAATACAACGATAAAAACATACAAAAATCCATTGCCAAACACATACACCGACACCTGAAAAATGCCGCAGAAAATTTTCTACCTCAACGACTGGAATACTGGGCACAAAAAACCGGAAACAGCTACAAAGAGCTGGTCATCACCAAAGGTTCCCGACGATTGGGAACATGCCGAAGCGACCGGCGTATAAGCTTGTCGTACCATCTCATGTATTTACCCGACCGCCTCATCGACTACGTCATACTCCATGAACTTTCCCATTTGAGCGAAATGAACCACAGCGCCAAATTCCACGAAATATGCAACCGATATTGTAACGGGAACGAATTGATATTGAAAAAAGAACTCCGAAATTTTCCTTTTCCCACAAATTATTGAGGGCCCTATATGTTAAATAAAGATAAATACACACCTTGAAAAACGATTTCTCCAACAAAATAGAGAGATATGTTTGCATACACCGAAGAAAACAGCTATATTTGCCTCGTAAATAAGCCGAAAGAGAGGGGACAGATTTGTCCCCTCGTTTTATTCTAAATCGGTCGATATATCCAAAATCTATGATAGATCCTAAAATTGTAGAAGAAATCGTAAAAGAGGGAATACAGGAAACCGACCTTTTCGTGGTCGACATCACCGTTACGCCCGACAACCGTATCGTAGTGGAAATAGACAACGATGAAGGTGTCGATATAGACCGTTGCATGTCATTGCACCATTTCATCGAAAGCCGGCTCGACAGAGATGTCGAAGATTACGAACTCGAAGTAGGATCGGCCGGCATAACATCTCCATTCAAAGTGGTACGGCAATATCAAAAGAACATCGGTAATGAAGTAGAAGTTCTTACCCGCACAGGCGTAAAACACAACGGAATACTCAAAGCTGCCGATGACAAAGCATTCTCCTTGACGGTTACAAAAAAAGTAAAACCCGAAGGAGCCAAACGCAAAATCGAGGTCGAAGAAGATTTGACCTTCTCTTACTATGATATAAAATACACAAAATATTTAATCAGATTCAAATAAATAAAATGGCCAAGAAAGAGGAAACTATGAGCATGGTCGACACCTTCTCCGAATTCAAGGAATTGAAAAACATCGACCGTACCACCATGATCAGCGTGCTGGAAGAATCTTTCCGCAACGTATTAGCGAAAATGTTCGGTACAGACGAAAACTTCGACATCATCGTCAATCCCGATAAGGGGGACTTTGAAATATGGCGTAACCGTGAAGTCGTAGAAGACGACAAGGTCGAAGACACCAATCTGCAAATCTCTCTGTCGGAAGCAAAAAAAATCGACGAAGATTACGAAGTGGGCGAAGAGGTTACCGACGAGGTATTCTTCGAGAAATTCGGTCGTCGCGCCATATTGAACTTGCGCCAAACATTGGCCTCGAAAATTCTGGAACTCCAAAAAGACGCGATTTACAATCAGTACAAAGATAAAATAGGACAATTGGTAAGCGCCGAAGTATATCAAATCTGGAAAAAAGAGATGCTGCTCATCGACGACGAAGGCAATGAGATGATTCTTCCCAAATCCGAACAAATACCCGGTGATTTCTACCGCAAAGGAGAAACCGCGCGTGCAGCCATTTTACAAGTAGATAACAAAAACAACAATCCCAAGATTATCGTTTCCCGCACATCGGAAGATTTCTTGCGCCGTCTTTTCGAGCTCGAAGTTCCCGAGATACACGACGGCCTCATCACGATACACAAAGTCGCCCGCATTCCCGGCGAACGCGCAAAAATCGCCGTAGAGTCGTATGACGAGCGTATCGACCCGGTCGGTGCCTGCGTAGGAGTAAAAGGTTCGCGTATCCACGGTATCGTACGGGAATTGCGTAATGAAAATATCGACGTCATCAACTATACGACCAATACCTCTCTCTTTATACAACGGGCACTGAACCCGGCCAAAATATCTTCGATACGCCTCAACGAAGAAGAGAAAAAGGCAGAAGTATTCCTCAAACCCGAAGAGGTATCGCTCGCGATAGGAAAAGGCGGCCTCAACATAAAACTCGCCAGCATGCTCACCGGTTACACGATCGATGTATACCGGGATATAGACGAAAGCGAGGAAGAAGATATCTATCTCGATGAATTCAAAGACGAAATCGACGAATGGGTCATCGAGGCACTGAAAAGCATCGGTTGTGCCACGGCGAAAAGCGTACTGGCAAAAAGCCGGGAAGAGCTTATCGAAGGTGCAGACCTCGAAGAAGATACGGTCGATGAAGTTATCAAAATTCTGAAAGCAGAATTCGACGACACCGACGAGGAAGCATAATCTTCGGGCAACCCAACCGTTCCGTCCGGTTCTACGCTCTCGCAGCCACAAGAGAAAAAGAAAAGTGGCAAACAACATTCATCAACGTTAAAAAGCAACTATGTCGATAAGGTTAAACAAAGTAACAAGAGATTTAAACGTAGGTATACAAACAGTAGCCACGTTCCTGCGAAAGAAAGGTTTCGAGATCGAATTGAACCCGAATACAAAAATTACCGACGAACAATATAATTTGCTCGTCAAAGAATTCAGTACCGATAAGGACCTGAAAATAGAATCGGAACGCATCAGCCAAGAACGGCAGAAAGAGAAAAAAGCCGCTCAGGAAGATGTCATCAATGAGCCTCAGGAAATCGAGACTGTTATCGACGAATCGCTCAAACCTCATATCAAAGCCGTAGGTAAAATCGACTTAGACAACTTACACAAAAAAGCCGAAGAACCGAAGAATCACCTCGAGGAAGAAACCACGCCGTCCGAAGAAACAGGAAAAGCAGAAGAAACAGTAGAATCTTTTTCTGAATCCCATTCCGAACCTCTCGCAGAAACGGAAGAAGAAATCGTATCTATGGAAGAGGCGGAAATCGACGATACGGTTGAAGTAGAACCCGAAAAAGAGGAAATATCCGAACCGACAAATATCGAGAATGAAAAAGAAATGATTCCCGAAAACGCTGATGAGGAAAAGAGCGAAGAAAAAGAAGAGTCCGAAATCGTTACCCCCAGAAACGAAGAAATATTCAAATTGAATACGGTCAAAACACCGGGTATCAATGTCGTCGGTAAAATCGATTTATCGGCCATCAACCAGCAAACCCGTCCCAAGAAAAAAAGCAAAGAAGAAAAACGCAAAGAACGGGAAGCCAAAGAAAAACAACGTTCCGATACCAAACGTCCGGTTACATCTCAAAACGAAAATACAAATACAGAAAGCGACGGCGAGCGTAAAAAACGGAAACGTATCAAAAAGGAACGTATCGACATCGAACACAGCGTCGACAACTCGTATAGCAGCGATCGCCACAACAGCGGCAAACAACCCCCGAAATTGAAAAAGCCCGTCAAGGCCGAAGTCAATGAAGAAGACGTGCAAAAACAAATCAAGGAAACTCTTGCCCGTCTCACGTCAAAAAGCCAGAAAAAAAGCGCAAAATGGCGTAAAGAAAAAAGGGAGGCTTTCTCGAACAAGGCACAAGAAGCTGCCGAACGCGAGATGGAAGAAAGCCGTATACTGAAACTTACCGAATTTGTAACGGCCAACGACTTGGCCAGCCTCATGAATGTGCCGATAAACAATGTCATCGCCACCTGCATGAGCCTCGGCATCATGGTATCGATAAATCAACGCCTCGATGCAGAAACCATCAATATCGTCGCCGAAGAATTTGGCTATGAAACCGAATATGTAAGTGCAGAGGTTGCCGAAGCGATGGACGACGAAGAAGACCGGGAAGAAGATCTCACCCAACGTCCACCCATCGTAACCGTCATGGGACACGTCGATCATGGTAAAACATCGTTGCTCGACTACATACGTAATGCCAATGTCATCGCCGGTGAAGCCGGAGGTATCACGCAACACATCGGGGCATATAATGTCGTTCTCGAAGACGGCCGCCGTATCACATTCCTCGATACTCCCGGTCACGAAGCGTTTACCGCCATGCGTGCACGAGGCGCCAAAGTAACAGATATCGCCATTATCATCGTTGCGGCCGACGACAATGTCATGCCGCAAACGGTCGAAGCCATCAATCACGCGTCGGCCGCAGGTGTTCCCATTGTCTTCGCCATCAACAAGGTCGACAAACCCAATGCCAATCCCGACAAGATAAAAGAAGAACTTGCCAATATGAACTATCTGGTCGAAGAATGGGGTGGCAAATACCAGTCGCAGGATATTTCAGCGAAAAAAGGTACCGGCGTAAAAGAATTGATGGAAAAGGTTCTGCTCGAAGCCGAATTACTTGACCTGAAAGCCAATCCCAATCGTCGAGCTTCGGGTTCGATCATCGAATCGGCACTCGACAAGGGTCGCGGTTATGTTGCCACCGTACTGGTAGAAAACGGCACATTGCACACAGGCGACATCGTACTGGCAGGGACACAATTCGGAAGGGTTAAGGCCATGTTCAACGAACGGAACGCGCGCATTAAAGAAGCCGGTCCCTCGGCTCCCGTCCTCATACTCGGATTGAACGGTGCCCCGACTGCCGGCGATCAGTTCAAAGTACTGGGTAGCGACCAAGAAGCACGAGAAATAGCGAACAAACGCGAACAACTGCAACGCGAACAAGGGTTGCGTACCCATAAACTGCTCACTCTCGACGATATAGGACGCCGTATCGCCATCGGTAACTTCCAAGAGCTGAATATCATCGTGAAAGGCGACGTCGACGGTTCGATTGAAGCATTGAGCGACTCGCTCATCAAACTCTCGACCGAAGAGATACAAGTAAATGTACTGCATAAAGCCGTAGGACAAATTTCGGAATCGGACGTTACACTGGCAGCAGCCTCAAATGCCATCATCGTCGGGTTCCAAGTACGTCCCTCTATCGCAGCCCGTAAACTGGCCGAAAAAGAAGGCGTGGATATACGTCTCTATTCGATCATTTATGATGCCATCGAAGAAGTAAAAGCGGCTATGGAAGGTATGCTCTCTCCCGAAATCAAGGAAGAGGTTACTGCTACCGTCGAAGTTCGCGAGACATTCCACATTTCCAAAGTCGGAACTGTTGCCGGCGGTATCGTAAAAGAAGGCAAAATAAAACGGACCAACAAGGTTCGTCTCATACGCGACGGTATCGTGATATACACCGGTGAGCTTGGCTCATTGAAACGATTCAAAGATGATGTAAAAGAAGTCGCCACCGGCTATGAATGCGGTCTTAACCTCGCCAACTACAACGATATAAAAGTAGGCGACCTTATCGAAGCCTATGAGGAGGTAGAGGTAAAGAAAACTCTCTGATAACAGAGATAAGGCGGTATCGATACCGATAAACGGATACCGCCTTATCATCTTTTTTTGACAGGACAACGATGAACGTACAGATTATAGATATTATCGTTGGCGCCATTCTCGCTTACGGATTGGTACACGGTTACTACAAAGGTATCGTACAGCAACTCGGTTCTTTGGGAGGATTGATCGTCGCCATTTTGTTCGCCAATCTTTTTACACCCATATTCGAGAACCTGCTCAACAAATTCGATTTCGCAAGCCCCGGCATAACCCACAAGTTAGCCTATCTTACATCATTTCTCGTCCTTCTGTTCGGGTGTAACTTCTTGGCCCGCCTCCTCAAAAGAACACTACACATGTTGCATCTGGGGTGGTTCGACCGCATTACCGGAAGCATTTTCTGCTGCTTCAAATATCTGCTTGTAGCAAGCGCCCTACTCAATCTGTATACGATACTGGGAGGAGAAGGAAAAGACGCCGTACCTCCTATTCCGCAGGAAGCAAAACTCTGCCAAATTGTACTGAAAGTAGCACCTTTTGTTATCGATTGGTCCAAAGAAAAAGTAGAAATTCCCGACATAAATATCTCTCTGCCGGAAATAAACAAAGACGAACTTCCGGCGTTTTTACAGTAAACGAAGGCTTTACCGCCTAAACAGCGTAACGCATGGCAATGAAAAAAGAAAGTCTCAACCATTCATATAAAGATCTCCAACCTCAAAAGAAAAACGAGGAGTCGGAGAAAATCATCGATGAAGTAACTTCATCGGACTACAAATACGGATTTGTTACCGACATCGATACCGAAGTCATACCCAAAGGCCTTAACGAAGAGATCATACGGCTCATTTCTTCCAAAAAGAACGAGCCCGAATGGTTACTCGATTTCCGCCTTAAAGCGTTTGCCCATTGGAAAACGCTCGAAATGCCCCGTTGGGCTCATCTCGACATACCCGAAATCGACTATCAGGCTATCAGCTACTACGCGGCTCCCAAAAAGAAAGAATCGCCCAAAAGTCTCGATGAAGTAGATCCCGAGTTGCTCGATACGTTCAATAAATTGGGTATCTCGCTCGAAGAGCAGATGAAACTTTCCGGTATTGCCGTCGACGCCGTCATGGACAGTGTTTCGGTCAAAACCACATTCAAAGAAAAGTTGGCCGAATTAGGAGTCATATTCTGTTCTTTCAGCGAAGCCGTAAAGGACTATCCCGACCTCGTCAAGCAATATCTCGGTACGGTCGTTCCTTACCGGGACAATTTTTTTGCAGCCCTCAATTCGGCGGTATTCAGCGACGGGTCATTTGTCTATATCCCCAAAGGGGTACGTTGCCCTATGGAACTGTCAACCTACTTCCGCATCAATGCGGCAAACACCGGGCAATTCGAGCGTACCCTCATTATCGCCGACGACGACAGTTATGTAAGTTATCTCGAAGGCTGTACAGCCCCCATGCGGGACGAAAACCAACTGCATGCCGCCATTGTGGAAATCAGGGCTCACGAACGTGCCGAGGTAAAATATTCGACAGTACAGAACTGGTATCCCGGCGACAAAGAAGGACGAGGCGGCATCTACAACTTCGTAACCAAAAGAGGTTTGTGCAAAGGCGATCATTCTAAAATATCTTGGACACAAGTAGAAACAGGGTCTGCCATTACATGGAAATACCCCAGTTGCATTCTTGCCGGAGACAATTCCATAGGCGAATTTTACTCGGTAGCAGTAACCAATAACCACCAACAAGCCGACACCGGAACCAAAATGATACACATCGGCAAGAATACCCGCAGCACCATCGTATCGAAAGGAATCTCGGCCGGTTACAGCCAAAACAGTTACCGCGGATTGGTACGCGTATCGCAGGGTGCAGAAAATGCCCGCAACTATACCCAATGCGACAGCCTATTGCTGAGCGACCATTGCGGTGCGCATACGTTTCCCTACATGGATATAAAAAACGATACGGCAATCGTCGAGCACGAAGCTACAACGTCTAAAATCAACGAAGACCAAATATTCTACTGCAACCAACGCGGTATTCCTACCGAAGAAGCAGTCGGCCTCATCGTCAACGGATATGCCAAAGAGGTGATGAACAAACTCCCTATGGAATTTGCCGTAGAAGCACAAAAACTCTTACAAATCACCCTCGAAGGCTCGGTCGGATAAAAAACCAGCCGTCCGGTAAGACAACATTATATATAAATAAAATTTACAGAAATATGCTCACCATAAAAAATCTGCACGCCAGCATCAACGGCAAAGAGATATTGAAAGGTATCGACCTCATCGTAAAACCCGGTGAAGTCCACGCAATCATGGGACCCAACGGTTCCGGAAAAAGTACCCTTTCATCGGTACTCGCAGGCAATCCGGCATTCGAGGTAACCGAAGGCAGTGTCGAATTCTACGGGAAAGATTTGTTATCGCTCGCTCCCGAAGACCGCTCTCACGAAGGAATTTTCCTGAGTTTCCAGTATCCGGTAGAAATTCCGGGGGTAAGTATGGTTAACTTCATGCGTGCTGCCATCAACGCCAAACGTAAATATTGGGGGGAAGAACCTTTATCGGCCACCGACTTTCTGAAAATGATGCGGGAAAAACGGGCTATCGTCGAACTCGATAACAAGTTGGCCAGCCGTTCGGTCAACGAAGGATTCTCCGGTGGTGAAAAGAAAAGAAACGAAATTTTCCAAATGGCGATGTTGCAACCCCGTCTGTCCATTCTCGATGAAACCGATAGCGGTCTCGACATCGATGCCTTACGTATCGTTTCGCAAGGCGTAAACCAACTGAAATCGGATAAAAATGCAACGATCGTCATCACGCACTACCAACGGCTGCTCGATTACATCGCACCCGATTTCGTGCACGTACTTTACAAAGGACGCATTGTAAAATCGGGAGGCCCTGAGCTCGCACTCGAACTCGAAGAAAAAGGATACGATTGGATAAAAAAAGAGGTTGACGCATAAATTCCTCCGACTATGAATGCAGCACAACAATATATCGATCTCTTCCGGGAAAATAGGGATCTCATCGACAAGCACTCTTCCGCCATACTGAATGGGCGGCGAGATGCGGCAATTCGCGACTTTGAGTTACTGGGACTACCGGGGAAAAATCTGGAAGAATTTTTACATACCGACGTCGAATCTTTTTATGCGCCGGATTACGGGCTGAATCTGGCCCGGATAAAACCGGCGGAAAATATCCGGGAAACGTTCCGTTGCGCTGTTCCCGATCTCGAAAGCCGACTCTATTTTTTCATCGGAGATACATTCCGTCAGGAAACAAACGTGAATCTGCCCGAGGGTGTCATCGCTTGCAGTCTGTGTGAAGCGGCCGCCCAACACCCCAAACTGGTAGACCGTTATTACGGGAAACTCGCCCAAACGGATAAAGACGGGACAGTCGCCCTCAATACCGCTCTTGTACAAGACGGCTTTTTCCTTTTTGTTCCCCGTCATGTAAAAATCGAAGAGCCTCTTCAAATTGTCAACCTTATGCACGGTTCCCACGATTTCATGACCAACCGGCGTCTGCTCGTCGTACTTGAAGAAGGGGCGCAAGTACGCCTGCTTTCCTGCGACCATACGCTCGACAAGGGAAACTTTCTGACTTCAACGGTCAACGAAATTTTTATCGGGGCTAATGCCACCTTCGACTACTACGACCTCGAAGAATCTACTCTCAACACGCACCGCGTCTCCTCGACATTCATACAGCAGGAAAGTGCATCGAACGTATTGGTCAACGGTATCACCCTACACAACGGCTATACCCGCAACAATTACTATATCACTCTGGCCGGAGAACATGCCGAGACACATCTCTATGGCATGGCCGTAGCCGACAAGCGGCAGTTGGTCGACAACTTTACCTTTATCGACCACAAAGCGCCCTACTGCACAAGCGACGAACTCTTCAAATATGTGCTCGAAGACTCCGCAACGGGTATTTTCAACGGACGGATTCTCGTGCGTCAAGGTGCGCAAAAGACCTCGGCCGTACAGACCAACCGCAACCTCTGTACCACCAAAGAAGCGCACATCTATACCCAGCCGCAACTCGAAATATATGCCGATGATGTAAAATGCAGCCACGGTGCCACAGTGGGACAACTCGATGGTAACGCACTTTTCTACATGCGCTCGCGCGGTATTCCCGAGTCCGAAGCCCGTATGTTGCTCATGGTGGCCTTTACGCACGATGTTATCGAAAAAGTGCGCATCGAGAAATTGAAAGAACGTCTGCACAAAATGGTCGAACGCCGATTCAGAGGGGTACTCGATAAATGCGCTGGTTGCCGCATATGTCAATAATTAAAGAAAACACTATGCTGGATATACATAAAATACGGCAGGATTTTCCCATTCTTTCCCGGGAAGTATACGGTAAACCATTGGTATACCTCGACAACGCCGCCACGTCCCAAAAACCGCGCTGCGTCATCGAAACCATTACCGATGGCTATACCCGCATCAACGCCAACGTACATCGCGGCGTACACCGCCTCAGCCAAGAGGCCACCGACGGACACGAGCACGCCCGACGACGTGTACAACAATTCCTCCATGCCGCCCACGACAGAGAAATCATTTTTACACGCGGCACTACGGAATCGATAAACCTCGTAGCCCATTCGTTCGGAACCGCATTCCTGCACGATGGCGATGAAATCATCATTTCGGAGATGGAACACCACGCCAACATCGTCCCCTGGCAATTATTACAAAGTTCCCGTAAAATAAAGCTGAGGGTCATTCCTGTCGATGACAAAGGCATACTCGATATGAATGCCTTCCGGGCTGCTTTCAACGAAAAGGCCAAATTGGTCTCCATCACTCATGTATCGAATGTGCTGGGAACAATCAATCCCATCAAAGATATTATCGACATCGCCCACAGCCACAATGTTCCCGTACTTATCGACGGGGCGCAAGGCGCACTGCATCAACCTGTCGATGTGCAGGCACTCGACGTAGATTTCTATGTACTCTCGGCTCATAAAATGTATGGGCCCACCGGTATCGGCATTCTCTACGGAAAAGAAAAATGGCTCGATGCCATGCCACCCTATCAGGGAGGCGGAGAAATGATAGGACACGTAACTTTCGAGAAAACGACATTCAACGAACTACCGTTCAAATTCGAAGCGGGTACTCCCGACTACATCGGAACAATGGCTTTCGCCCGGGCCCTCGATTACATCGATAGCCTCGGCATCGAGAATATCGCCGCCCACGAAGACGATTTATTGCGATACACAACCCGAAAACTCACTGATGAGATAGACGGCATACGCATTTACGGGACTGCTCCCGAAAAATGCGGTGTCATCTCGTTTCTTGTCAGGGACATACACCCCTACGACATGGGTATGTTACTCGACAAGTTGGGATTTGCTCTGCGATCGGGACACCACTGTGCACAACCGCTCATGGAAAAATTTGGTATCGTCGGGACGTTACGGGCATCTTTTGCCGTATATAATACAATAGAAGAATGCGAAGCATTCGTTGCAGCCGTGAAACGGGTCTCCCAGATGTTTTGACAACTTTTCTACATATAAATTCGACAGATAGCGGCGTACAAAAATTACGCCGCTATCTGTTTTTCAAATCAATTTACAAGACAAAACCGGTTCATAGACGACATCTACCGCATCGAGATGGAAACGGGAAGAAACCCGTCCCGAAACCGATAACCGGTGGTATTTATACGGCGGAGCAAATGTACGCAGCAACAATCGTCCGGGAAGCGCTCCGTTCGCTTCGGCCCTATAAATACAGCCGTACCCCTCCTGAGCCCTGTTCGCTCCCCAAACCGAAAGTGATAAGGCTGCATCATCATCACTACACCGCAAAGCCCAGCAGGTAATCCGTTTCAGAACGTCGGGCAATAATTTTACGGCACGGGTTACAAGAGCTATTTCCACATCACCGGACTCCTGTTCGTCGCACAAATCATATACACGGGAATCTTCATCGATTGCCAACAAAGAAGGGTAAAGCGAATGAAATGCCTTATAAGTGGTCATACGCCGGGTCCATTGAGCAGAAGCCAAATCAAATACCCACATATACGGATAACCGGGTGATAAAAAAAGCAGTTCTTTTTCGATATAATTATACCCTATAACGGCATTCTTCACAAAATTCCCGAACGGTGTCGCATCAACGGCAATAGAAGTTATCGACAGCCCCGTATCCAAAACCGAAACCGTATCGCCGGGCAACGTATCGGGTAGTCCGTCAAAAGGCCTCGACAATAAAACGACATCCGATCCCTGCAATGCCATCAATCCCTGCTCTGACAAATACAACACCGCATCATCGACCGAAACGATATGGCGGGGTGACAATGCAACTTCCCGATTCACAGGCGACTGGCTGGCATAAAGGATATCGCCACTCCCCTGCCGCAACGCCCATATTCCGTCTGTCGTAAACACATACAAAGGAAACTCCCCGTATTGCCCCTGCGAAAGCGCCGCCGTAGCAGCTGCCATGCCGAGAACCGAACCAGAAGAAATCGTATAGGTATTGGTTTGCGGGAAACTGAACGGATTGTAAACCGCCGACACCCGTAACTTTCCGGGAACATACTCTTCGGGATTTTTTACTTCGGGGAATAATGTTCCCCCCATAGACGATTGGAGGGGATGCAACGTTATGGGGTTGAATCCGGGATTGAGGTAATAAGCCATATTTTCATTAGGAGCGGCTTTCAACGGAAACCGGTCGTAATAATTAGGTGATCCCGAAGTGGTCATTCCTATAATCTCTATCGACACTGCCCGGCTATCGGGATAAGAAAGATAAGCCGACAATTTATATGTATCCGTTTCAAAAGGCAATATCATTTGGCTTTGGCCCATTGTACCTTTGAGCGAAACTCGTACAAACCCGCGCTTCGTATAAGCCGGCATTGCCACGCCGTGATAGGTTTCCTGTGCTACCGAAAACAACGAAAGCGGATACCCGTCGAAAAACCGCGTCGTAACATCGCCCAAATGTAAACGTCCGTTATAGACATACGACTCTTTCGCCCGGAGGGTATGCAGCGAAAAATTATCGAGCGGAAGCGTTCTCTGGTGTATCAAATTGGAAAGCGAACAGGTATAGGCAAGCGGTTCGGGAGTTTGGGAGTCTCCCTTTATATCTTCTATATCCAACGAAGCGACTTTGTAGAAAAGAGTCTCGCTGATGATCTGTTCCCGTTGTTCGTCATCGGGAAGTACCGGCAACGAAAAGCGCAACACCCGGGCCGGATTCCCATTAACATCGTCTTCCTCTACGATACGATAATTATCTTCGATCGCACCCTCTTTTACCAGAGGCAACTCTTTTGAAAAAAATATATCTATCCCTTTTACGACATCGCTCCATTCCGAAAGATCGGCCTTTTTTATCGTATAGTAAACTTTTTCGCCCGACAAGGAAAACGGATTATGAAGAAACTTTTCCACATTTCCGTCTTTTACCCGGCACATCGCAGCCAAATTATTATTGAAAGACAAAGCGTCGGAACCGCACAACAACACCGGCGGCGACGGATAGATATAACTGTCGTCATAAAGACGCAATGCATAGCGCACCATAAACGGGAAAGAAAGATAACCGTCATCGAGCAAGGCACTTTTGGCCCGGCTATAAGTACCATACACCAGAGACGAGAAGCGTACCTTATCGTTATCGGAAAGGGTAAAGGAGGCATCATCGGAAGTGGGTGAAACCAATGCATAATCGCTCCACAACTCCTCTCGAATCGTCTTTTCTCCCAACGAAAACGAAATCTCGGGAAACTCCGGCCGAGTACCTAAAAGCCTGTAAGAGCCATCGATATAAAAAAGATAATGCATGGAATCTTCGGCAAAGGCGATCAATGCATTTCCCACAGCCTCCATACGTTTTACCCCCGTGAGCTCAAAACTCTCGGGCCTTTCCAATGGGACTATTTCCCCATCGGTTTCTTGCGCTTCGTAATGAAGGAACGAGTCGTCATAAGTAAAGAAATGCTTGTACGACTCATTTACATGGACAAAAATAAGGCGATGCGAAGGATCGGCCGGGGTATAGCAGCATGACGGTGTCCCCACCGGACGCCAAACATCGTCCCGGCAACGGAGATTGACAACATGGCTACACTCCCCGTCGGGAGAAACCGACGGAGGTAAAAGAGCGGATATTCCGGTTATTTGTAATCTTTTCTGTTCTTGCATTTTTTCGAGATTTAAATTTTTCTGACTGCGGCAAATGTAACGGTCAACCGACATGCCGGCATGGGGAATTTATCAAATCTCCCACCAAAAAAAGTCCTTTTTATAAACTTCACATACAATCGGAACAAATCCCCCCTTTATTTGCCCCGGAAAAAATCCCATGCGGTAAAAACCGCTTCACGTCAAACCAACTTTATTTTTATATGATGAAAGAAATCAATTATCGTATTTTCAACAACCGGTATCTAATGCCGCAACAGATTGCAGAAAAAAAACATCGGGCATCCGATGACAAGATGCAAAAACCACCCGACGAAACAGACTACGAAGTCTTGTGGCTGGCCAAACGCGCCTGGGACAACCTCGACAAATATCGGCACACACGCACCCGCAGCCGTAACTATACCTTCGGCAATCAATGGAGCGATACCATAAACCTACCCGACGGACGCAGCATAAGCGAAGAGCAATACTTGAAAGAACAGGGAAAAGTTCCCCTGAAAAACAATCTGATACGCAAACTGGTGAAAAATGTAGTCGGACAATTCCGCGCCATACAGACTCAACCCGTGTGTATAGCACGCAACCGCCAAGACCAGCCGTTAAGCGAAATACTAAGCTCGGCATTGCAATATGTGCATCAACATAATCACCTGTGGGAAATCGACGGACGCTCACTCGAAGAATTTCTCATATCGGGCAGTTGTTTTCACAAAATAGAATACGGGAAACGCAATAACAAAAACGACGTATGGATCGATGAAGTAAATCCCAATCGCATTTTTTTCAACAGCATGGAAGATTCGCGGCACTGGGACTGTACCCTCATAGGTGAATTGCACGACGTCCCCATAGCCCAAGTACTCTCTCACTTCGCACACGGATCTCGTAAACGAGCGACCGAACTGCGTGAAATATACTGCAATGCGACCGAAAGCCAGCTCAGGGAGACTTACGAAAACTTATCGAGCGAGCCCCTCGACAATATCGATTTCTTCATGCCGACCGACAAGCATCTATGCCGTATCATCGAGGTGTGGAGACTCGAAAACCGAGAACGCCTCATGTGCCACGACACGCTGACGGGTCGATATTATAAAGAAGAAATCGACCACGCAGCCGAAATAGAGGAGGAAAATCAACGACGCATAAGCGAAGCCCGTTCGAAAGATATCGCCGAAGAAAACGTACCCCTGATACATACCGAATGGTTTATCGACCAATTCTGGTATTACCGATTCTTCACGCCTTTCGGCGAAATACTGGCAGAGGGTGAAACTCCCTATTGGCACGGAGAACACCCTTATACCTTTAAACTCTATCCGCTTATCGACGGAGAGATACATTCGTTTGTCGAAGACATTATCGACCAGCAACGATATATCAACCGCCTCATCACACTGGTAGACTTCATTATGGGATCGAGCGCAAAAGGAGTGCTTCTTTTTCCCGAAAACCAAATTCCCGACGGCATGACGATCGAAGATATAGCCGAAGAATGGACACGCTACAACGGAGTCATTCTCTTCAAGCCCAAACCGGGAGAGACTCTGCCGCAACAAATCGCTATCAATGCCACCAATATCGGCGCTTACGAATTGTTGAATTTGCAAATGCAACTGCTCGACAATATTTCGGGTGTACACGGAGCCATGCAGGGACAAGCACCCAGTGCCGGAACTCCGGCCGACTTGTACAGCCAGCAGGTACAAAATGCGGGTATAAATCTGATCGATATTTTCGAATCGTTTAAAAGTTTCAGGGAGCGTCGCGACACCAAACTCCTGAAAACCATACAGCAGTATTACGACCGTCAACGTTATATCGATATTGCCGGAGACAAAATCGACGAAAGAAATATTCCTTATACACCCGACGAGGTACAACACGCCGAGGTAGACATCAACATTACCGAATCAACTTCATCTCCAGTATTCAGGTCGGCTTCAAACGAGTTCCTGCTACAACTCTTCCGTATGGGACACATCTCTCTCGAAATGTTGCTCGAAAACGGAGCATTTCCTTTCTCCGACCGTCTGCTGCAAAGTATCGAAAAGCAGAAACAAGAGCAACAGGAGATTCTCACATCGGCTTTACAAGCACAACAGACCCCGACTTTTTCTCAACCGATGGTATGATGTCGGGAATACCCAACCCGTCGATTAGAGATGCCGAGATAAGAATAATAAAGGAGAAGGGGCGATTATTCGCCCCTTCTCCTTTATTATTCATCGACAAACTTTCGCTGATACTCTTCGAGAATACGACTCACGTTGAAGTAAAATCCTCTGGCATTACCTATAAGGTCGTAGACCTGAATATAATCGTAACAAGGAGGACAGAAATCGTATGACTCGGCGATGACCCCCAAAGTATTGAGCAGATCATACGCATGGACAGGTTCTATGATATACCACGCCGTCTCGGGGGTACAACCATCACCGGTAGAAATAATGGCATCGACCAAATGATGGATACGCGCCTGCCAGAAAAGTACTTCGGATTCATTATCCAACAGATTGTTGGCATAGACCAATACGGCCATACGTCTCAAATCGAACGGGTTGTCGGCAAGAATACGGTGGGCATACCGCACAAGCTCCTTGCATTCTTCGGGTGTATGACTACACCGATTGTAGAGTGTATCGATTGCCGTGTTGTAAAAAGAGACTCTATACGGATTATAATCTTCCTGAAAAGAATAACCCAGATAAAGGTATCTATAATCATCGGCCGTAAGCGTGGTATCTCTCCGGAGATACCGATCCATCAATACAGGATAATAATAAGGCGACGTGCGATCTTGCACGGCAAGTCTTACAGCCGACATATCGGGAACAGACATCGCCAACGTATCGGGCCCCGTATGAGGACGGGTAACCGCCCAACTCACGCACGGAACGAACAAACACAAAAAAAATACCAATTTCTTCATAAACAAAAATATATCGCCTCCCCAACTACACATTACCATCGACAAGCGTACACAACAGACCGTCGCACGCATCTTCGAGCAAATCGAGAACCAATTCAAATCCGTCGGCTCCACTGTAATATGGGTCGGGAACATGGTCGTGGAGGAAGTGCCTATTATACTCGGTCATGCGGTGAATTTTTGCCAACGAATCAACGTCGGGTGCCAAACGACGCAAATTCTCGACATTCATATCGTCCATGCCGATAATCAAGTCGAAACGATCGAAATCTTCCCCGGTTATCTTACGGGAGCGATGCTCGAGCGAATAGCCTCTGCGGGCAGCATGAGAACGCATACGGGGATCGGGCAAGTCGCCAGCATGTCCGCCGTATGTCCCGGCCGAATCGATTACAAACAAATCGGTCAATCCCCGTTCTTCTACCAAATGCCGCATGATACCTTCGGCCGCCGGCGAGCGGCATATATTCCCCAAACAGACAAAAAGTATACGATAAGAACGGGTGGTATCGGAAGGAGAAGCCATATGCAACAGTATGATTTTCTTAAATTTCCTGCAAAGATACGTTTTTCGCCCCGTCTCTCAAATTAATCTTTATAACAAAGACTTAAAAATTACGGAGAAACCTATTCCGAAAAACCGCTGCTTTCCAAAGCAAAACAGGGTGTATCGGATTGACCGATACACCCTGTTTACAGACTTGTCTATGTTCCTTTTTCGCAACGGCAAACGTCGCCTCTGAGGAATAATTCTTAGTTTTGAGGTTCAACCGAAACGTATGAACGGTTGTCTTGTTTTTTACGGAATACGACAACACCGTCGATAAGCGCAAACAAAGTATGGTCTTTACCTATACCTACGTTTACACCGGGGTGATGTACCGTACCTCTCTGACGCACGAGGATATTTCCAGCTTTCGCTACTTGTCCGCCAAAGATTTTTACACCTAATCTTTTACTTTCTGATTCGCGGCCGTTCTTCGAACTACCGACACCTTTCTTGTGTGCCATTTTCTTCTCGTTTAATCAGTGGTTTAAGCAACAATATCTTTAATTAACACTTCGGTAAAGCTTTGGCGGTGGCCGTTGCGTTTACGATATCCTTTTCTTCTTTTTTTCTTGAAGACGATGATACGTTCGCCTTTGAGATGAGAGAGAACTTCGCAAACTACTTTTGCACCTTCTACGGTGGGAGCGCCTACTTTCACGGCTCCGTCGTTGTCTACCAACAATACTTTGTCAAATTCGACAGCAGCGCCTTGCTCTGCGGCCAAACGATGAACATACAGTCTTTTGCCGGCTTCGGCTTTGAACTGTTGTCCTTGAATTTCTACAATTACGTACATCTGTTATAAGTTATACAGGTTACCTCCGCCGGGTGGCCGCTCGTCGTGAGCCGCTCTTATGTACCCGCTACGGAACAAGAGCCGCAAATTTACGCACTTATTTTCAATAACCCAAATTTTTCGCCGATGTTTTTCTCATTTTCCCTACATACTGGCCTCGCTCACAGGCATTGACAAGCACCGGCGCGGCACACGGTGTGCATCGGCCGGCACGGGTAGCGGCTCGGTATAGCAGATGTAGGTGCCGATGCAACGGGTTATGAGTATATCGTCGTGATGCCCGTCCATTGCACCGAAACTACCGTTGGGTTTACGCTCGAAAACATCATGTTCGTAACAGGCCAACAAATCGCGTTCTACATATCCGCACTCCCGCAGCATCTGTATCTGATGGTTGATAATGAGCGTCTTGGTCGAACGGTTCATGTGGAAGCCCCATCGGGAAGGAGCCGAAGAACGTATCATTTCCGAAGAAGCCCTCGCATAGAGATGAGAGTAGGCATCGGAAAGAGTGTCGAGAATATACTCGGTATGTTCGCCGTCGGTATGTTCGGTTTCGAGCGTATTGCTCTCTATAACCAAGAGGGCATCATGGTAAAAGGCGGCTATCTGCGCCGCCTTCCACGCCAAGAGATCGTGGTCGATATGTCCCCGCCATTGGGCGACGACTTCGGGTACGCCTTCGTGCATCTGCCAGTAGCGGTCAAAAACGACAATGACCGAATAATCGGCCGAGACAGAACGGCCACCGATATCCACCACGGTGATGTAACGATCTTTGACCCGGGTTTCCTCATCGGGCAACGCCCACACCTGTAACTTTCCGGCCGGTTCATCGACAAAACGCAACTCTTCGAGCGACTCCCGACCGAATGCCGTCTTTCCACACACTTCCCCCACCCGGTCGGGGGGACGGCAGGATTCCCGCAAACGCTGCACTTGCCGTATGTCGAACACCCGCTCGCCGCTGTGGTTGAACGCTTCGACATCGTCCGACGGATATTCGGCCATCATATCGGCATGGTCGGCATACTCCCTGCGCTTCTGCCTATACCATGCTATCGCTTCGAGCGTCGCCCCGCGTCGCCACAAAGAAATTTCGTACTCGTCGAGCGAAGCGGCAAAAGCTGTCGGGTCTTCGACGGGAATCGCGTACATCTCTATTTCATACCACGGAATGAAAAGAAACTCTTTATCGCTCTCTCCGCGTTTGGCCCGTTCGCATTCCTGATGGAAATAATTACCCGTACCGTTGGCCGTACTCTCCATGACAATCAGCGAATCGGGCAACAACGCCACCGACCCGCATACCGAACGTACCAACGACTCGGGCGAATGCTGCCGCGTCCGAGGCCAAAAAGCCACCTCGGAAAGATGTGCCATGACGGCGTCGGAACCCCGAACCGACTCGGGCGTCTCGGCCGACGTTACGGTAACACGGCTTCCCGACCCCTCGATGACCGATGTATTTCCGGTTCGTTCATAGGGGCGGAAACGAGGCGGCACGCCGTCGGGCATAAGCCATGAGGGATAGTTGTCGAGCAATTTGGTATAGATACCTTTTATATGGGCGGCCGCATCTTTCAGATGGGCGCATATCACACTGTGCCAATTCTTGCGGTGAACCAACTGTATCCACGCCATATAAAGTTGCACGAGCGTGGAACCGCCCCATTGCCTTGCTTTCAACAGGATAAGACGCACGGGCTTTCCCGACCGCCGTTGCATTTCGAGCCTGAGCAGCAATTTACGTTGCGGACGATTCAGGCGAAAAGGCACATCGCCGTCGCCCATCTTGTCTTTGACACGAACGAACATTACGGCCCAAAACTCGAAATCGTAGCGAATACGCACTTTCACCCAACGCCGCCATACCTCCTCTTTCCAACGCGGACAAGGTGCATACCCCAGCTCTTTTTCTATAAAAGCCGAGAGAGAACCGCACCGGCGCAATCCGCTCACAAGTTCTACCTCATCGAGCATTTCCCGAGGGATATACTGCATGGGTATAGGGGCATCGGGCAAATGCAAAACGATGCGTTCACCCACAACCGATCCTTCACCGGTTTCGGGACGATACGGCTCCGAGCGCAACCGATTCCTACGGTCATTTTCTTCCAGTATCGCATTTATATCGTCAACTGTTCCGTCCATGCTTTTTTCCGCAAAATTGCGTCGTAAAGAGAAAGCCCCGGTGCGTTTTTTATCAAAACGTCAGCGCAAGGCGGCGAGACGGTCGAGGGTGTCGGCGATCACCGAAAGCGTCTCGCCGCTTTCGCCCGACGACGCAACCCGGCCTTGCTTTTCGAGTATCTCTATACACTTCAACAGATTCACTTCACTGGTACACTCGGGTATCAGTTCTTTCAAACGATTGTAACAGAGCGCGAGCATCTCTTCGCGACGGTCGGTATGCCCGCATGCCGGATTCTCCTCCGGCCCGATTTCAAGTCTGGTTTTCTTCATAAATTCTACGATTTTATAAATATCACATCGGGAGACAAATTTACGGGGTGATATTTGCGGCGTGATGTGATTCTTTACAAAAAACAGTATTAACCTCAAAAAAATACAAGACAGTATATGATAGTCAGTCTACTCAGCGGAATTATCCGCAACGCCCGTAACCGACGCTCCGCAAAAAAGGCACAAACAGAAGCGTTGAACTCGCTCAGCGATCAACAAGCGCAACTCGACAACATCTTCAACAACGAATACTACGGAGATTACATGAACCGCTCGGACGTGCAATCGATGATGCGCAGCATGCAGGACCAGATGCGGCAACAAAATGCCCAAAACTACAACATGGCCGCCGTTACCGGAGCGACCCCCGAAGCTCTCGCCGCCCAACAAAACAACAACGCCGCCATCATGGGCAATACTTACAGCCAAATAGGAGCGAATCTGTCGAACTGGAAAAACAATGTTCTCAACAACTACATCAACAACTCCATGGCCTTGAACAACCAGAAGTATAACCTGTGGGCCCAGCAAGCCTCCGACTTCCGCAATGCGGCTCACCAGTCCATGACGCAAGCGCTCAACTCCTACACGCAAATCGCCTCGGCATTTATGGGAGGAGCCGGCCGAATGCTGGGCGGCGGTATGTAACTCAAAAAAGAAAGGAAAAACAAATGAAGAAAACAAATGAAGAAAACAGAATACACCGATAACCCGTCCCGAGACTTACGCCGTAAGGTAGCCGACGGAAAAGGTTTTTTCAACATCTGTATGTCGGCGATGAAAGAAGAGAGCGAAGCGGCATGCCAAATCGACGAACTGGGAGAAGCGCTTTCCCTGCTGGGAAAAAGACCGCGTCGGGAAAACGAAGTATCTCTCCCCGGCTCCAACGGACAACGGCTCGAACAGCTCATCGTCCGGCACCGCCGCTCCCACATGGATTATCCCCAACAAGAGGGATTCCTCTATATCATGCGGCGATTGCCGGGACAGCTGATGCCTCCTCCCGAACGGCTCGCCCGCATTCCCGAAAACGGTCAGGCCTCCGCGACGGCCGACCAACAGAAATTTTATGCTTTCAACGAACTTGTCGCCCGCGGGCTTTCCCCCAAAGAGGCCGAGAAGCAAGTCGAAAGAATGTATTCACCCGTAAAAAAAACATTTACCTATGAGCAATCCGCATAAACCCTGGGCCCGCATCGACAGCCGACTGCAACGTCAACTGGGCCATTACGCATACTACGGCATGCCGGCCGATACCCCTCGGGCAACAATTCACACCCTGATCGGCACCCCCTCCGATACCGTTCCTGAAATCGACTACGGCATAAGGCACATACCGGCCAACGATCCCTTCTTCTCCGCATTTCCAAACCATCTCCGGGGTATTCCCCGACAAGACGAGATGGGTATATGGAGTAGCCCCGACATCGAACTATTAGCCGCACAAAATGTACAAGTTCCCCGCGATACCGTACCGGTGTACGAAACCGCACAGCCGGTCGAAACAACCGACTTACAGCCCATTACCTCGTTTAAAGATGGATTCGCGCAATCAAACAATCGTTGGCTGAACAACTTGAAATATCTTCATGGACAAATTATGAGAAAAAGAAACCACGAAGATGACATCAGAAACGGGCTGCGGCATCTCGATCAAAATCCCGAACTCGATCGCAATAACATACAACAGATAAACTCATCGATAAGAGCGCTGCGAAAAGATATTGCCGAACGACGGAAACGCATCGAAGGCCAGATAGGAACAGAAGAAGACGAACAAGCCATATTGCGCAACTCGGATATGATCAGAGCCCTGTATGCCATGCAAAAACAGTATTACAAGGGTGCAACCGCCAAGGAGGCCGAGGATTGGCGCAACGAATACATCGCCAAAGGCAGTACCGGAACTCAAACAATACACGATGCAATAGAGCGGGAAAAATCATTCCGCCCCACCAAAGGCATGGGTACATTCGGAGAAATAATCGGAAATGTCATAACCGAAGCCCCTCTTATAGCCGGCACTGCAATCGGCGCTGCACCAATCGGGGTCGTTGCGGGAACGGCATCGCTGGCCAACGCAGCTTTCAATAATTTAGCACAAAGCAATATGCAAGCCGATATTCTCGAAGAGGAAACAGGGCAGGAGATCTCCACGGCACGACGCCTCGGGCAGGCCGCTCTCGGCACGGGAGCCGACATGATTGCGTCAAAAGTTCTGCCGGGACGCTCTTCCGGCACACTTCCGTTTTTAAAACGCATAGGACAAGAAACTCTCTCACAAGGCTTAGGAAACTCTGCTTCATCGCTTATCAAAGATATAGGACAAAACGAAATTCTCGGCGACGACCTCTCTGCCGGAGAAATACTGGCAAATGCAGGAAGAAACGCGGTCGTCGGCGGGCTCACCGGCGGTGCAATTTCGGGAGCAGGGCACATGATGAATCGAGTACAAAAAGGATCGACCTATTCCCTCCCAAAATATGACGAACAGTCCGCCCCCCTCTATTATACCGACGTTCCCTTGCTAAGAAACTTCTTACCGAGAAAAAAGGTCAGTAGGTCTACCTTAGGCCCTATGGCCCACAACGCCATCGACTTGGAAAAGAGCGGAATCAATATCGGCAAAGACCTCGACTACCGTACCGCCATAGCATACAAAAAATATTTACAAAGCCCGGACCTTCCTCCGGGAACGTATATATCGAATATTCCTTTTTCAAAGGATATAGACCCAAACAGTCGAACGGTCATCGAACACGGAACGCACTACCGGGAAAGACCGGAGCTACCGCCTATCGAACGGAATGCCATCAATATGGACAACCTCGAAGAAGGGCTTAAAGCTAATTCTCATCCGCAGATACCGGAGGAAGACGATATAGTGATCCGCACGCCATTCGGCATATACGAAAGCATGTTCGGCATCGACAAACTGAAAGAGATCGGAGATCCCGACCAAAAGACAAAAATACCCTTTAAAAGGCACAAAAGCCGGTTATGGAAAAAGAAAAAGAAATAACCGACGGCAAAAGAGAACCGGCAAACATCTGCAACCCGTAAAAAATCCCCGATAAATAAGAAAATAAATATCGGGATTGTATTGCAAAAAGAAAAAATATACCTATCTTTGCTACCGTTTTTCAGCATTCCGCATTGGAAATGCGGCAGTAGCTCAGTTGGTAGAGCATCAGCTTCCCAAGCTGAGGGTCGCGGGTTCGAATCCCGTTTGCCGCTCTGCTGGAAATCAGATAGTTATCAAAAGATTCCTATCTGATTTTTGTTTTTAGAAAGTGCTGGTTTTAGCGTGGTTTAACCGTGTGAGTTAAACTGAGAGTTAAACCAAGAACAGCATGAATGCTACAATTACAGTGGTGTGCTACAAGTCTAAAATTCTATCAAATGGCGAGCACCCATTAATGTTACGCATCTGTAAAGATGGGAAGAAGAAGTACCAAAGTTTAGGAGTTTCCATTAAGGCTAATCAGTGGGATTTCGTAAGAGAGAGACCTAAACCAACCTGTCCCAACAAGGAATACATCTTAAAACTTATCCTTGACAAACAAGCAGAACTGCAACAACGAATGTTGGAATTGAACACTGAACAGAAAGAGTACACCACTACCACTCTGCTCCAAGATGATCACAAAAAGTATGAACTTAAAACCGTTAAACAGTTCTATCAAGAATTGATTGAGCAGTATATGGCTAATGAGAAATATGGGAACAGGCTTATTTATAAAAGCTCCTACAACTCTATCAATGTCTTTACCAATGGGAATTTAGAGATTCCATTTAGTGCAATAGATGTTGCATGGCTCAACAAGTACGAGAAGTGGTTGCGTTCCAAGGGAAACAAGGAAACCACCATGAGTTTGTTGTTCCGCACCCTGCGTAGCGCGTACAATAAAGCCATTGAAAGTAAATGTGCACGTAAGTCTGACTATCCTTTCAATGATTACAGGATAAGCAAGTTTGATGTAAGTACAGAGAAGCGTGCTATTGCTAAAGCTGACGTACTGAAATTCTCAACGGATGTCCGTCCCATTGGTAAACGGCAATATGTTCAACTCAGTAAGGACATATTCATATTCAGTTATCTGTGTGGCGGCATCAATTTCACTGACATAGCCAATCTAACTAAAGAGAATATCATAGAGGGGAAACGGCTGCACTACATCCGCCAAAAGACAGGCAAGCTCATCAAGTTGGGACTGTCAGAAGAAGCCTTGCAAATCATTGGACGATATGCAGCAGAGAGTAAAGGCTACCTATTCCCCATTCTCAATGCCCAACTGCATAAGACACCACTGCAAAAGCAGAACAGAATACATAAGATGCTAGGAAAGGTCAACAAGAATTTAAAGCAGCTTGCCGCACAACTTGGAGTTGAATCCAATGTCACGACCTATACAGCCCGGCATTCTTTTGCAAGTGTTCTTAAAAAAATCCGGCGTAAACATTGCATTGATTAGTGAAGCATTGGGACATTCAGATTTGGCAACTACTCAAATATATTTGGATAGCTTCGATAACGAGCAAGTAGATGAAGCAATGAAGAATTTACTCTAAACCACAAATTCCTCACTTGTAGCAATACAGGTGGGGATTATTCATTTGCTGACGTTAAGGGATATACTCATAATTTAACTAATCCGCACAGTTTTCAGATGATACATAAAATTACCACCGAAAGGTTTGGACACTTCTGATAATATGCCTTATCTTTGCATTGTCGAAAGGTTCTTGATACCAGCCGACTGGTCTTCTGATAAAGACTATAGGTCTTTGAAATCATGTACAATCTTATTCCACCTACGGAAGGCGTAGGTTACTATAAGAAGACGAACAGCATATCTTTTAAATCAAAGTGAGCAATAACGGTCATCCTCTCAAAGGATGGCTATTTATTTCATTTTAATATTATTAGATAATGCAAATAATAAATTATGGGACGGAAACAGCCCCTAAGTGGCTCGCAGTAGCCACAGTTTCAATCAAGGGTGAAGAACAAGATATTATTCCTGCATTCACCGATTATTCTATTAAACAGAAAGACTTTAGCAAAGATAAAGTCTTTACAGCAATGGATAAATCTAAAATTTTACCTACCATTTTCTGTTTAACAGATGCGGAAGTGTTCATTAAGGAAAATGTTAAACTATTCGACTATCATGGTCGAGAGATTGATGAACTCCCTGAAGGAGCACCACGAATATTAGTCTATCTTGACAAGCCGGATAACATCAATCTATGGAGTTTAGATATTCCAATCAAAGCAGAAATAGTGGAGTGTGACAGCGTAGCTGATGCCTATCAACGAGTGGCAACGACAGCATATCTATCCCAATGCCCGTCAAAGGATGATTGGATAGGATTTGCCGGAATCGTTTCCAAAGATAAACTTCTGTTACAGATTAAAAAGTTCAGCAATAGCTTTGGAATGAACGGCACAGCCGCTCAAGGTTATTTTGGTTTGGATACCACAACCTCCTTGATGCAAAGCAAGGCAATTTTAGCAAGTGCTCTGCTGCCAAAAGGAGAGCACCGGACATACAGCCAAGCTGAAATTTTAATGAAAGCCGCCGTCCAAGCATTTGGAGCAAAGGCAGCCAAACAGACCAGATACATCAAAGCCATTAATTATTGCATCTCACAATACGGTTTTGATGGAATCTGTGAAGCTCTTAACAGTATTGAAGCTGACGAGAAACTTAAATTGGATGCTTCTAAATGTGAGGATAAAGTTCAATGCCTTCAAGGAATTATCATTGAGCAGGTTCATATACTGCACAAAAATTCCAACAATAATTAATTAAGTCAAATAAGGTTGTACATAAAATAAATGAAGGGTGAATCGAACTAATCGAAACACCCTTTTTTTATTTATACCCCTATAATTTTATATCCATTTTTCCTGCTACCATCATCAAGCAGTATTTTACATGGATGAATCTTAAAGCCATATAATTTCTCTAAATCTGTGGCTTTACCCTTCTTCTTTACCCCGACCTTTTGATAGACTTCATTCATCAACTCCTTTATCCTGTCAGTTGTAAGCTCCATACCCATTTGGAAGACAGTACCCATTTTATAACGAATCTTAGCATCCGAATGTCTGATACTAATTTCATTCTTCAATTCTTTTTCCTTATAGCCAAGAGCTTTTATCCTATAACCACCCAGTTCATCATAATAA
>ENA-ORUG01000575-ORUG01000575.1-human-gut-metagenome-genome-assembly--contig:-NODE-575-length-41095-cov-2.585989_pt1 | contig 41095 bp, 35 predicted proteins | sample MGYA00242079_ERZ509207 | MGnify/ENA primary metagenome ERZ509207 (study PRJEB26280, sample SAMEA2338780) | human gut metagenome | biome: human gut; feature: human-associated habitat; material: faeces...
TTATATTGGATTTTTTTGCTCTTGGCAAGTGGTCAAGGACTCTGGCGCACCAGATACTCCCGTTTTTCATAGAATGGAGAAAAAACGGAGGTATTGTTATGGAAATTACTTTAGAGAAGATCGAATTGGTTAAAGACAGAACAGGTGTGTCATACAAAGAAGCTAAAGAAGCGCTGGAAGCGGCCGAGGGAAGCGTTGTGGACGCTATAATCGCCATCGAGGAGACCGTCAACATCAAGCCGGGCAGCAAAGTAAACGACTTTGCCGACGAGACTGTTTCCAAAGTCAAGGAACTGGTCAAGAAGGGCAACGTTACTAAAATTTCAGTCAAAAAAGACGATGAGACCATAGTCAACATTCCGCTCAACGTGGGAATCGTAGGAACTATTGTGGCTCCTTGGGGCATCATCGCTGCAGCGGTAGCGGCTTTCGGCTTCAGATGCCAGATAGAACTGACCAAAGACGACGGAACTGTGGTAGATGTTTCAGGAAGAGCCAAGAATCTGGCCAGCGACGTCAAAGAAAAAGGCTCGGCTGTGGTAGACGAAGTTGTCGCCAAGGGAAGCGCGGTAGCAAACGATGTCAAGGAAAAGGCTCCGGAAGTTATGAATGACATCAAGGAAAAGAGCGCCGGAGCATATAACACGGTCAAGAACGCAGCAGCAGACGTATGGAACGGCATCAGAGACAGAAAAGATGATTTATGCGACGAAGCGGACGAAGCTTTTGACGCCGCTGAGGAAAAGCTGGAAGATATCGCCGACGACATAAGAGAAGAATTGGATCAATAATTTTTAAAATAAAAACAGATAGGCAGGATTTTATCAAATATGAAAAATGACGTAACTATGGAAAAAATTGTAGCTCTCGCGAAGAACAGAGGATTCATATTCCCCGGTTCAGAGATATACGGAGGTTTGGCTAACACATGGGACTACGGTCTTCTCGGCGTTGAGTTCAAGAACAACGTTAAAAAAGCGTGGTGGAAAAAGTTCGTTCAGGAGTCCAAGTACAACGTAGGGCTGGACGCGGCGATACTGATGAACCCAAAGACATGGGTCGCATCAGGTCATGTGGGAGGCTTTTCCGATCCTCTGATAGACTGCAAATCGTGCAAGTCAAGATTCAGAGCCGACAAGCTTATAGAGGACTACATGCATGAACATGACATCAGAGATGTGATCGTCGACGGCTGGTCCAACGAAAAGCTGGAAAGCTATATCGCCGAGAACAAGATCCCTTGTCCGGACTGCGGCAAGACCGACTTTACCGGTATCCGCCAGTTCAACCTGATGTTCAAGACTTTCCAGGGAGTTACAGAAGATTCCAAAGCTGAGATTTATCTCAGGCCTGAGACCGCTCAGGGCATATTCGTGAATTTCAGAAACGTGCAGAGAGCGGCGAGAAAGAAAGTTCCTTTCGGCATCGCTCAGATAGGAAAATCTTTCAGAAACGAAATCACTCCCGGCAATTTTACTTTCAGAACAAGAGAATTCGAGCAGATGGAGCTGGAATTCTTCTGCAAGCCGGGAACGGATATGGAATGGTTCGAGTACTGGAAGCAGTATGCACAGGATTTCCTGAAGAACTTGGGCATGAACATGGAGAACATTCGCATTCGCGATCACGAGAAGGAAGAGCTGTCTCACTACAGCAACGCCACTTCCGATCTGGAATACCTGTTCCCATTCGGATGGGGCGAACTGTGGGGAATCGCGGACAGAACAGACTTCGACCTGACTCAGCATATAAATACCTCCAATCAGGATCTGAGCTATGTTGATTCTGAAAGCGGAGAAAAATATGTGCCTTATGTAATAGAGCCATCTTTGGGAGCGGACAGAGTAGCGCTGGCCTTCCTGATTGATGCATACAGCGAAGAGACGCTGACAGATGCAAACGGCAAGGAGGACACCAGGGTAGTTCTCAAGTTCCATCCTGCCCTCGCGCCGTTCAAAGCTGCCGTGCTGCCTCTCGCCAAGAAGTTATCGCCAATTGCAGAGCCAATCTATGAAGAGCTTTCAAAGCACTTCATGGTCGACTTTGATGCAGCGGGTTCAATCGGAAAGAGATATAGGAGAGAAGACGAAATAGGAACTCCATTCTGCATTTGCGTAGATTTTGACACGGAAACTGACGGCTGCGTGACCATACGCGACAGAGATACGATGGAACAAGTCAGAATCCCTGTTTCAGAAGTACGCGGTTACATCGAAGAAAGGTTATCGTTCTGATAACGGAAATGGAGAGATATGAAAGAAAAATTTATCTATTCGTTTAACGAAGGCTCCAAGGACATGAGGAGTTTATTGGGAGGAAAGGGAGCGAACCTGGCGGAAATGACCAAGATAGGTCTGCCGGTTCCTTTCGGCTTTACCATTACCACAGAAGCCTGCAACAGGTATTACAGAGAAAATCAGACAATAGCAGAGGACATAATCGAGTCCATTTATGAAAAGATCGAGGAGCTGGAGGCCGTCACAGGCAAACAATTCGGCAGCAGTGAAAATCCGCTGCTCGTATCGGTCCGCTCCGGAGCCGTCATTTCCATGCCGGGAATGATGGACACCATCTTAAACCTTGGACTGAATGACGAAGTAGTTGCAGCAATGGCGGCTCTTACGGAAAACAGACGTTTCGCCATGGACAGCTACAGAAGATTTATTCAGATGTTCGGCGACGTGGTTCAGGAAATACCGAAGGCTAAGTTTGATAAAGTATTCGATGGCCAGAAAGAGGAAAGAGGCGTCAAATTTGACGTAGACCTGACTGCCGAGGACCTGGAAAAGGTCATAGCAGGCTATAAGCAGATCGTCAAAGAAGCTACAGGCAAAGACTTTCCGCAGGACCCTAAGGTTCAGCTGGTGGAAGCAGTAAAGGCCGTATTCCGCTCGTGGAACAACGACAGAGCCATCCTTTACAGAAAGCTGAACGGAATCTCCGGCAGCCTGGGAACTGCCGTGAACGTTCAGTCCATGGTATTCGGAAACATGGGAGATACTTCGGGAACAGGAGTGGCTTTCACCAGAAATCCTGCTGACGGAACGAAGAAGATATTCGGCGAATTCCTAGTCAACGCCCAGGGTGAAGACGTGGTGGCAGGAGTCAGGACTCCTCTCAACATCGATAAGATGGCCGAAGCTTTCCCGGAAGCATACAAGAATTTTGTCAAGATAGCTGACTTGCTGGAAAAGCACTATAAAGACGTTCAGGACATGGAATTTACCATCGAAAGAAACAAGCTTTACATGTTGCAGACGAGAAACGGCAAGAGAACAGCCCAGGCCGCCATCAAGATTGCCGTCGATATGGTAGATGAGGGTCTCATCGACAGAGAGACGGCCATCACAAGGATGGAGCCTGAACAGATAGATCAGCTGCTGCATCCGATGTTTGACAAAGACGAACTCAAAGAAGCCACCGTCATCGCCGGCGGACTTCCGGCCTCACCTGGAGCGGCATGCGGAAAAATCTACTTCACGGCAGACGACGCAGTAAAGGCCGCTCAGTTGGGAGAGCAGGTGCTCCTAGTCAGAGAAGAGACTTCTCCTGAAGACCTGGCCGGCATGGTAGCCGCTCAGGGAATCCTGACTGCCAGAGGAGGAATGACTTCCCACGCGGCCGTAGTGGCCAGAGGCATGGGTAAGTGCTGTGTAGCAGGCTGTTCAGAGATACGCGTCAGCGAGGAACAGAAGACGCTGACTGTGGGCGGCAAAACTTATGCTGAGGGAGATTACATTTCCATAGACGGAAGCACAGGAAAGGTTTACGCGGGAAGCATCAAGACCGTAGACCCTGAAGTTTCAGGCGATTTCGCCAAATTCATGGAATGGGCTGACGACTTGAGAGAACTCAAGATAAGAGCCAACGCTGACAATCCTAGAGACGCCAAACAGGCCGTTGAATTCGGAGCCGCGGGTATAGGTCTTTGCAGAACTGAGCACATGTTCTTCGACGAGGACAGAATTCCTGCGATAAGAAGAATGATACTGGCCGACACGGCGGAAGAGAGAAAAGCTGCTCTCGACGTGATAAAGCCTTATCAGCAGGAGGACTTCAAGGGAATATACAAGGTCATGGGAGAAAGACCTGTCACCATAAGACTGCTGGATCCGCCTCTCCACGAGTTCCTGCCTCACGATGAAGAGGATATCAGGGAGCTGGCCGGATTGATGAACGTTTCCTATGAAAAACTGGAGGCAAAAGTGACTGAGCTCCACGAGATGAACCCTATGCTGGGTCACAGAGGCTGCAGGCTTGCCGTGACAGCGCCTGAAATCGCCGTGATGCAGACTGAGGCCATCATTGGCGCGGCTATAGAAGTGATAAAGGAAGAGGGAATCGAGATAATACCTGAAATCATGATACCTCTCGTAGGCTCCGAAGCCGAGCTGCGCAATGTCAAGGAAACCGTCGTCGCTGCAGCCGACAGACTGATAAAAGAGTCAGGAATAAAGATGACGTACATGGTCGGAACCATGGTGGAAACGCCGAGAGCTGCGGTGGTAGCAGACGAAATCGCCAGGGAAGCTGAGTTCTTCTCTTTCGGCACCAACGATTTGACCCAGATGACCTTCGGTTTCTCCCGCGACGACACAGGCAAGCTGATAGAAGAGTATGTGAAGAAAGGAATCCTCGAGGAAGATCCTTTCCAGACTCTGGATATAGACGGCGTAGGAAAGCTGGTAAAGAACGCTGTAACGCTGGGCAGACAGACCAGACCTAAAATCAAGCTGGGAATCTGCGGCGAACACGGAGGCGACCCTAAATCCATCGCTTTCTGCCATGAGCTTGGACTCAACTATGTTTCCTGCTCTCCGTTCAGAGTTCCGGTAGCCAGACTTGCCGCCGCGCAGGCCGCTGTAAAGAATGAAATTTAATAATGAAGAGGCTGCCTTGTGAGGGCAGCCCCTTTTCAGCTGATTCAAACAACTAAATCGGTTCAATAGATTCAGCCGATTCAACTAATTATGAAACGAGGATTAGAAAATGTTTTCACTTTGGGGCACTACAGCAGGAAACCTGCTGATGACCTTTCTCATATCCATGGTTCCCGTACTCGAGCTGAGAGGCGCTATCCCTCTGGGCGTTCTCAACGGCCTTGACATAAGGGCTGCCCTTGCCGCCGCCATAATCGGCAATATGGTTCCTGTTCCGTTCATAATCATCTTTATAAGGAAGATATTTAAGTGGATGCAGGAAAAGAGCGAGAGGCTGGCAAGGCTCGTCAAGAAGTTCGAAGATAAAGCTGACGCCAAGAAAGCCAAAGTTCTCAAATATGAGTTTTGGGGGCTGATGATCCTCGTGGCAATACCGCTGCCGGGAACAGGCGCCTGGACGGGAGCTCTGGTGGCGGCTATGCTTGACATGCAGCTGAAAAGAGCGTTTCCGGCTATCTTTGTCGGAGTCATTGTAGCGGGTATCATAGTAACGATAGCCACTTACGGAGTTACGGCTCTGGTATAAGCAGTCAATATAAAGCAAATACAAAGCAGATATAAAAAGCAGTACCGAACGAATCGGCACTGCTTTTTTAGTGCGTAGTGCAGCACATGTTTTGTCTTTATGCCGCGGTATTATGCTGCAGCATCTTCCTTCTCGATGCTCTTCTTCAGTCTGACAGCAGGTTCCTTAGGCAGCCTGAACAGAGGTATAAATCTGTCCCAGCCGGTAAACGTCAGAATCAGGAGAGAGAATACTGCTATGTATGCCATGAAATTATACTTTAGGAAATCTATAGGCGCAAGCTCTATCAGAGGGTATACGCCGACGGCTATGCCCACATAGTACGCCAGATATACATGCCAAGGTATCAGCTGTGAACCGAATACGCCCATAGCGTCGCCGAAAGTAGCGTTTCTCAGCCTCAGCTTGTACATGTCCTCTTCACTGCCTTCTACGTTTTCTTCCAGTATCTCTTTAATGACCGGTCCTATAGTAACAATCTGAGCCATTTCATCGGCGAGGGTGGCATTTCCGACGAGGGAAAGGACAGCGTTCCATGTCATCAAATGTCTGACTTTTCTGGACATTTTGACGACGAGTTTGGCAAGAGGCGCGAAAGCGTTCATCTTCTGCATTACGCCTCCAAAAGCGGCTACCCACATCATCATTACGACTACCCAGCCGCCGGCTTCTGAGAATCCGCTCATGCACTGGTCGAAAAATTCATTGAGCGTTCCCGTTGTGCCGGCAAACTGACCTAAGATATATGCTGAAACAAGACCGGAACCTATGCATGCGAAAGTATTGCAGCCGATGATAGCCAGTCCGATTACAAGGAGCAGAGGGATGACCATGTACATGGCAACTCCGGAGGCTATCTGTTCGAGAAGAGGAATTGCCGCAGGCCTTTCGGCTTCAAGAACTTCCCATACATTTTCAGGGATTTCAGCTACTACAGCTGCTCCGTTGACCGACTCTGACGGAAGACCCATAACGACGCCAGCGATGTAAAATGCTATGGAAGCAAGTGCGAGACACATGACTGACCAAACTCCCTGATGTCTGATCCTGTCCACTACCTGCACGCCCTGTATGCCGGAGGATACGATGGTGGTGTCAGAAATAAGTCCTATGTTATCACCGAAGCAGGCTCCGCCGGCGATGGCGCATACGGTCAGATACGGATTTCCGTCAACGATATGGCTCAGCCACATGAAGATAGGTGCGCAGGCCGCAAAAGTCCCCCATGAGGTACCTGTGGCTACCGATAATATGCCGGTGCAGACTACACCGACGACGGCAACGCTCTTTCCTGTAACTCCCAGTGACAGGGCGAGATTTACTACGGAAGCTCCTACTCCGGAACTCATAAACAGACTGGCCATGGCGTAGGCGAACATGAGGATGAAGAGAGCAACCAGTATGTTGCTTACGCTTTTCATCGCAGCGTCCAGTGAATCCTGGAACTTGATCTTGCCCACAATACCAGCGACAGCAAAGGCGAAGATAGCGGCGATAGGCGCGGCGATAAGTGCGTCGTAGCCGGCAATCATCAAACCTGCCAGCAGAAATACCGGAGAGAATTTGAAGAATGCCATTAGAAAATTCTTGAATTTCATTTTTGTCTCCTTAATGATTTTATAATTGCGTGTTAAGATTTTGTATATATTTTAAGCAAGAATTGTGCCATATTTAACAATGTGGTAAACTATATATTTTCTGCAAAACAGTAGACAGATTTGATTTAAAAATGGTACAATAACAGCATAAGTGATTTAAAAATGAATCAAAGCTTTGGCGGCAACTGAGCCAAATTTTGTATGACATGAAGAAAAGAAAGTGGTAACGACGCGAAGAGGAGAGGAATGAAAGGTTTTGGACTGGACAGAGCAGCCGAGCCCAAAGGGAGCATCCCGGTAACCGCCTGGAAACTGGATGATTCGCCTGAGCTCAGGCCGGGGGAGATGAAGATTTCCGTAAACAGAATAGATTTTGAACGGACTAACTTCAATCAGATATGCAGTATATGCGGATATGATGAAGAGCAAGTCAAAAAACGCATCATGAAGATAGTAGGCGAGAGACATAAGCTCCATAATCCGTATACTGAAAGCAGCGGCATGTTTTCCGGGACTATTCAGGAGATAACGCCGGAATTCAAGGGAAACACAGAGCTGAAAGAGGGAGATGATATAATCTGCTTGACTCCGCTTGCGGGACTTCCACTGTTTCTGGAGGATATAACCTCTGTAGATATGGGATATGGGCAGATAAAGTGCAGGGGATATGTCATATGCTTTGAAAGTGTTCAGCTTGTTAAGCAGGAGGATTTCAAGGGCGAAGAAAGCAAATATCTGCTCAGGGCTCTTGAAGTGGAAGGCAGTCTGTGCCGCGTTTCAAGAGAGCTTAAAAGGATGAAGCCGTCAAAGTCGCTGATAATAGGAGCAAATCCTGTAGAAGCCATGTTTTATGCCAAAATTGCCAGCGACAGCAACGTGGGAAGCGTGGATAACATCTTGGTCATGGACAGCAGTTATTCTCATATATATGAAAAGGAATCGCTGGAAAAAGCTTTTGGGAAATTGGCTGCAAGGATATATTTCGTTGATTTGAGCACGCCGATGGAAGCTTCCCAAATTTTGTTTGCAGGAGAGAACGGACAGCTGGCCGATGTAGTCGTAAACCTGGAGAGCATAGAGGGGGCAGAGACTCTGGCAAACTGTATAGTTAAAGATAACGGAATGGTATGCTATACCGGTATGAGCGACAATTATACCAAAGGTCTTTTGATTGCGGACTGCTTTGGCAAGGAAGTTAACCACTGCACATTGGACGGATACGAAAAGGAAGCATACCCTTTTGCCGTTTCGCTGATAAATGGGCTTTTGCCGGAGCTTTTCATGCTGGATAAACTGATGAACAGAGCCGACCTGAAAAAGAACTTTGCCGAGGTCAAAAGAAAAGAAAGAACCAAGAACGCCGCGCGCAAGATAGACGATTTCATATACATGAGCGATACGACTGAAACCATGGTCGAAGAAATCCTCAATGTGGCTCAGTACGACTGCAATGTGATCATCCAGGGAGAAACAGGAGTAGGAAAGGAAAAGGTTTTCAATCTTATACATCAAAACAGTCCGAGGCGCGGAAAACCATGCATAAAAATAAACTGCGCCACCATACAGGAAAATCTGGCTGAATCCGAATTTTTCGGCTACGAAAAAGGCGCTTTTACCGGAGCCCACAGCGACGGAAAGGAAGGCTATTTTGAACTGGCCAATAACGGAACTTTGTTTCTGGACGAGATAGGAAGCCTGTCGTTGGCGATGCAGTCGAAGCTGCTGAGAGTTCTGCAGGAAAATACTTATTACAGAGTGGGAGGAACGCAGCCGAGACACGTGAATGTCCGGGTAGTATGCGCCAGCAACATACCGCTGAAAAAGCTGGTCGATGAGGGTCAGTTCAGGGAAGACCTGTATTACCGCCTGAATATATGCATGATCAACGTGCCACCTTTAAGGATGCGCAAGGACGATATAACCTGCCTTTCCCAGGCGTTCATAAAAGGATACAGTGAAAAGTACGGAGTAAAGAAAGAATTCTCCAATGACGCCCTCGAGGAACTGAGAGAATATCACTGGCCGGGAAACGTGCGCGAACTGGAGAACACGGTTCACCGCCTCTACATATCTGAGAAGGAACATATAATAGACGGTATAGCGGTGGATATGCTGATAAACGAGAGTCTGTATGACATAACGCATTTCGATATGAGAAAAGAGGGCAGCAGCGGAGAGAAGATGGATTTTAACAGCGCCATGAACAGGCAGGAGAAAAATCTAATCGCCTTCGCCCTGAAAAAATGTAGGACTACCAGAGCCGCGGCAGAATTTCTGGGGATTCCGCAGGCCACTTTGGCGCGGAAAAAGGTAAAACATAGCCTGTAGAGCCTGTAATCTGTGATGCCGGCAGCTTGCGGTGCCAGCAGTTTGAGAGGCATACATATCTTATAGCGTGCATGACGAGGAGAGCGTAAGCTCTCTTTTTTGCTGTATTTATGCTTTGGCAAAGAAAATAACTTTAGGTATTTGCCGTAAGTTTCAAAACTTCACCGCGTTTGTTCAGCGTTTCCACGTCGGCGACGATTGTGGAATGAATTTCAGCTTCAGTGAAATAAAATCCCTCGCGTTCTGCGTAAGCCCGCATGAAATCCGCCATCGTCTGTTCGTCCAGCACTTGTATATCTTGCATGCCCATGCCTTGCATAGCGTCTATTTTACGGCATCTTTCAACGGCGTCCTCAAAAGCAAGGTCTAAAATCTGCTTTCTGCTGTACACGGCGAAACCCCTCCTATCCTTTGTTTGCAGTATCTCTGCTAAAACATAAATGCAAAGTACATGCCAAAATATGAAGCGGAGAAAGAAAGGCTATTTTTACGGATTTCCGGTACAATAAAAGATTATCCTGATGAAAAAAACCATGGCGCGCGATTCAAAAACGGAACGTCGGCCACCAAGCCATGTATACCTGAAGATATATGGTAGATTTTTGAATTTATACGATGTATAATAAAAATTAGGTGTAAATTAAGGATATAAGGAGTTTATGGATTCAATGTCAGATTTGTTATTGTATCTTGGAATTACAGTTATAGGCTATATAATAGGAAGCAGGATAAGGAGCCGGAAAGATAAGCTTTCGTGGACGGGCAAAGTCCAGACTGCCGCGATCACGGTCCTGGTGCTTCTCATGGGAATGAGAATGGGCTCCAATGCTGAAATCACGCAGAATTTGAGCAGTATCGGAGTATCAGCTCTGATCATGACGCTGCTGACGGTAGGCTTTTCAATATCGGCTGTTTTCCTTATCAGAAAGCTGATGAAGATAGATAAATACGGCAGGCTAAAGGATAGTGAAAGGGCAAATCAGCTGAATCCTGAGCTTGCTCAGGATACTGTTTCCGGAGAGGAGGAAGAGCAAAAGGGCGGAAATCTGATGACTGTGCTGATTATCATTGCTGTGATAATAGGAATGATAATCGGATACTTTGTCATAAGAGATATATTCGCAGGCAGAATGGAAGAGTTTGATTCTGCCGCCGGAATCGGAATCAAAGTAGGTCTCTGTCTGCTCCTGGTGTTTGTCGGCCTCGATCTGGGACTGGACGGCACGGTCGTCAGCAATTTTAAAAGAGTGGGCTTTAGAATACTTGCCGTTCCTGCCGCAACGATAATCGGAACTCTTATCGGGGCAGCTGCAGCTATGCCATTTATCGGCATGAGTCTCAGAGAATGTCTCGCTGTCGGCAGCGGCTTCGGCTGGTATACGCTGGCTCCGGGAATCATAATGGAAGCGGGATATCTCACTGCCAGCGCAGTTTCATTTTTGCACAACGTGATGAGAGAGCTTTTGGCGATAGTCTTTATTCCTTTGGTTGCCAAAAAAATCGGTTATCTTGAGACCACCGCCATGCCGGGAGCGGCGGCGATGGACGTATGCCTGCCAATCGTGGAAAAAGCGACGAGAAGTGAGATAGCCGTGTATTCGTTTGTGTCAGGCGTTATACTGAGCATACTGGTGCCTGTTTTGGTGCCTATAATAATAGGCTGATTGTGCTTAAAAGGGCGCGAACGCAAGCGCCATCACACTATTTTAGTCGTCCAGTCTTCAACATTGAGGATTCTTGTTACGAAGCTTTCATAAAATGACGGGTCGTGGGAAACGAGGAGGATTGTCCCCGGATATTCTGACAGAGCTCTTTTCAGTTCTTCTTTGGCGTCAACGTCGAGATGATTGGTTGGCTCGTCCAGGATGAGCCAGTTGTGCGCTCTGTTCATGACGACGGCAAGCCTTACTTTGGCGTTTTCCCCGCCGCTGAGAACGCGCATCTGACTGGTTATATGCTCGTTGGTCAGGCCGCATTTTGAAAGGCAGAGTCTGACTTCCCTGTTTTCCATAGACGGGAATTCCGCCCAGAAAGTGTCCAGCGCAGTCTTTTCCGAGTCCCTGCACGCTTCCTGCTCAAAATAACCTGGAAACAGATAATCTCCCAGAGCGACTTGTCCGCTTACAGGAGGAATCTGGCCAAGTATGGTTTTGAGCAGAGTAGTTTTGCCCAATCCGTTGGTTCCCACGACGGCTATCTTTTCGCCTCTTTCAATGGTGAAAGAGACAGGCTTTGTGAGAGGGACATCGTAGCCTATGACCAGGTCTTTGGCTTCTGCAACGAAGCGGCTCGGCGTGCGGGCCATCAGAAAGCTGAATTCGGGTTTGATCTTTTCCTGCGGACGCTGTAAAATTTCCATCTTGTCCAGCTGTTTCTGCCTTGAATTGGCCATTCCCCGGGTGGCCACGCGTGCTTTGTTGCGGGCTATAAAATCCTCCAGCTTCTCTATTTCAGCCTGCTGTCTCTGATAAGCTTTCAGCTCCTGCTCTTTCTGGACTTCATACATGCGCATGAAGTTTTCATAGTTGCCGGTGTATCGTGTAAGATTGCCGTCCTCGAGATTATATATCACGTTTACCACTGAATTGAGAAACTCCATATCATGGGAAACGAGTATGAAAGCGTTTTCATATTCGTTCAGATACCTGGTGAGCCATAGTATGTGCTGATGATCCAGATAGTTGGTGGGCTCGTCAAGAATCAGAATAGATGGGTTCTCCAGCAGCAGCTTTGTCAGAAGAACTTTTGTCCTCTGCCCGCCGGAAAGATCAGCAACGTCACGGTCCAGCCCTATATCGCCCAGGCCGAGTCCTCCGGCGACTTCTTCTATTTTTGCATCGAGCTGATAAAAACCGCCTGTTTCAAGCATCTGTTGTATTTCCCCGGCCTCTTCCATCATATCGTTCATCTTATCTTTGTCAGCTTCGGCCATATCTTCATAAAGCTTCAGCATATCCTGTTCGAGACCGTACATATCGTCGAAAGCAGTCCTGAGCACGTCTCTGATGGTCATTCCGCTTTTCAGAACGCTGTGCTGGTCAAGGTAGCCGGCTTTTACGTGCCTGGACCATGTTATCTTGCCCTGATCCGGCATCAGCCTGCCTGTGATTATATTTAAAAACGTTGATTTACCTTCGCCGTTGGCTCCGATGAGGCCTATGTGCTCTCCCTTGAGCAGGCGGAAAGAAGCGTCTTCCAGTATCTGTCTTGCACCGAAGCCGTGGGTCACGTTTTCTACAGTCAATAAACTCATCTTTTATGTCTCCTTAATTTCTGCCTGCTTCTTTTGCTTGTTTTTGTATAAATTTTCTGCAGGCTTAATTTTCAGCCGGTGAATATGATAACATAATAGTTTCTAAATGTGAAGAGAGGGCAGGAAAAATCGTGCGGCGATTGCTGCCGGATGCATGCACCTGGCTTTGATGATACTGCTAGTCCAGGTGATACTGCTAGCCCAGATGATACTTGCGGCTTGGCAGACAAAAAGCGCGCTTCGTATCTCTGACGTAAAACGCGCTATGATTTTAAGGATTTATTTTATGAATGTGTACGCGTTCCTGCAGCTTCTGTGAGCCGACAAAAACCGAAAGTCTGGAACAGATCGCAGCACAAACTCTAAAAACTTATTTCTCAGACTTTAGCTGAAGTATCTGAAAACGCCCCTGACCTTGCCGAGGATTTTGACGTCGTTGACTATGATAGGGCTCATAGAAGAATTTTCAGGCTGAAGTCTAATGTGTCCTTTTTCACGGTAGAAAGTTTTGACCGTAGCTTCGCTTTCAAAGCCGTCTATCATTGCAACTACGATTTCACCGTTGTTTGCAGTATCCGACTGCTGAACCAATATGAGATCGCCGTCCATTATACCGGCTTCTATCATGCTTTCTCCCTTGACTCTGAGCATATAATTATTGCCTGGGGAAGCGTATCTTTCAGGTATTGGAAACGTATCTTCTATGTTCTGTTCGGCGAGAATAGGCGTTCCTGCGGCTACTCTTCCCACTACAGGTATATCTACTATATCGTTTCTACCGTATGATGAGACGTTTGAATATGTATTTTCGGAATTGCCGGAGTTTCCTGCAGGGTCTACCACCATCAGGGCACGCGGCTTGGATGGGTCCTTGACCAAGTATCCCTGTTTCACGAGGCTCTCAATGTCTTTATGAGCAGTAGATGTTGATTTGATATTCAGTGCGCTGCAAATTTCCCTCACTGTCGGCGGGTATCCCTTGGTTTTTATCTCATCTTTCATGTAATTCAATATTCTTTGTTCGCGTTCTTTTAATACTGCCATAAAGCACTCCTCCTTATTTCTAAATTAAATATATCATCAAAAGAACAAAAAGTAAACAGATGTTCACAAAAAATAAAAAGTATTTTTGCTTTTCTTTTTACGCGGAGTTATAATAAATTAAATATAAGATATTAAGGAGCGGACTTATATGACAGATTTTTCAGAAGTAAGTAAAAACTTGGTGGATAGGGGATATGATGTGAAGTCATTTTCTTCGGGCGCGGAAGCGGCCGATTATCTAAACGGTGAAATTGACGGAAAGACTGTAGGAATAGGCGGTTCAGCCACGGTGGAAAGCATAGGGCTTTTCGAAGCGCTTGATTCTCACAACGATGTGATATGGCATTGGAAGCAGGACGCTGATCAGGCGAGGAAGAAAGCGATGACGGCTGAAATTTACATAAGTTCAGCAAATGCCCTGGCAAAGACCGGTGAAATCATCAATATAGACGGCGTGGGAAACAGGGTTTCTTCTTTATTGTTCGGACACGAAAAAATATATTTCGTCATAGGAAGAAATAAGATTGCTGATGACTATGATTCAGCTGTTTCAAGAGCAAGAAATGTGGCTGCTCCCGGCCGCGCGAAGCAGCTTAACAGAAAAACGCCCTGTACCCAAGCTGCCGGCAAATGTTACGACTGCCGCAGTAAGGACAGAATCTGCAATGGCATGGTAGTCCTCTGGGGACCTATGGGCGGAATGGAAGCTGAAGTAATTTTGATAGATGAGGATTTGGGACTGTAATAGTCGTCAGACTATCATTTTATATATTTGCCGCGTAATAAAGAGGAGAATTGCCGCTTGCATTTCCCCTCTTATTATATTTATGTACAATTCACTGCTTTCATTGTAAGAAATTATGCCGATTATCTGAGGGATTTTGAAAAAGGACATCTGCTTCCTATGCATTGGTTGTTTTTATCTGAAAAATAACATGTTATCTTTTTGGATTCCATGGCAACGCCCAGATGTTCGCGGACAAAGCTTACGGCCTGCTGAATGGAGAGGTAAGAATCTCTTTTGCAGCAGCGCGGGCCGCCTATCATTCCGATTTTCTCCAATGATTTTGCGGTCATCTTGTGTGAAAGACCAAAGCTTTCGTTTGATAAAGGCGTGGCTCCGGTGACGATGGAAATAAACATACCAGAGCTGATTCCGGCGCCGCAGGCTCCCCAGAAACCACAAGAGCCTCCGGGTATTTGCTTGCCCCTGCTTACCATTTCAGACAGAGCGTCTTCAAGACTGATCTCACCGCCCGAATTTTTGTAAGCTGTTAAAAGCGCTGCTCCGACCATGATATGATGTTCCGGGCCATGCATATGACAAAACGGCATCTCCATCATCTGATTCAGTACAGCAACAGGGTCCTTTGCCTCAGAACTCAGGCAGAAAGAGACAATATCCTCTATTCCGCTTGTATGACATTCATTGCACACATAATGGCCATTTATACATCTGGCTTTGCTCTGTTCTTTTTTATGGCAGATCGAGCACTCCATTTCAATATCCATATTCAGATATTCAAGAGGAGCTTTGCATATTAAACATTCTTCTTTCAATTTTCTGATTCCTTTGCAACATGCTGCAAGCAGCTTTTTTTATGACTCTTCAGAGGCCTTCTGATCGTATTGAAAGACCGCTGACTTTGTCAGTTTATATTCATTATAGCGGGAAAAAGATCAAAAGGCAATTCCTTGCGTTTAATATAAGAAATGTTCTCATTCATGATGAGCAGCCGTTAGATCCAATACCAAGAGCACAATGCTTCAGCATGCGGTGCTCCGCGCCCAAGGGTTCGATTCCCTTTAGTACAAAGCAAAACAGAGAGACTTGAAAAGTCTCTCTGTTTCATTGGTGCGCCCAGAGGGAATCGACCGCCTGCATCGGACAAGTCCTCGCATGCTGCTTTTTCGGCGGTCTTCTGACCGCCTCAAACCGCTCGCTGTTCAAAGCTTCACTGAAGCTTTTCACTTACGCTCGCGCCCAAGGGTTCGATTCCTCAGACAACATAAATAAAAGATAGAGGTATAAAATACCTCTATCTTTCATTGGTGCGCCCAGAGGGAATCGAACCCTCGACCTTCACATTCGGAGTGTGCTACTCTATCCCCTGAGCTATGGGCGCAAAGCGTATAATATATTTATAACACAGCCGGAGAAGTTTTTGAAGATATAATTTTTAGAAGCGGCACAAAATATATGAAATCAGAGTCAGGAATGTACACGAGCCCCTCTCGCTTTAGAGCCCAAAACCGAGATTACATTTAAGTGCTTTGGCAGGCGGCAGGTCTGCTTCCAGTGCTTGGCATACAAAGGATATGTATCGATGAGAGGGCTTTCTTTCGCCGTAAGTGCGGAAGTTTAAAGCAGCCGAAGATGAGTTAAAAACAGTCTATAATGAGCTTAAAGCAGCCGAAACCGGCTGCGGTCATAGTCGATCAGCCCGTCGCGTTTCATTCGGCTGAGTTCCGCAGACATGGCGCTTCTTTCCACGCATAGAAAGTCGGCCAGTTCCTGGCGGTTAAAAGGAATTGTAAAATCACTCTTTCCTGCTTGTTTGGCTTGGGAAGAGAGAAAAGCCAGCAGCTTTTCCCGCGTGCTGCGCTTGGAAAGAAAATCGATTTTTCGATTGAGAAACAGGGCTTTTTCCGACACTATCCGCAGAAGATTTGAAATGAGTGTACCGTGAAAAGGACAGCTGCGGCTGCATGTTCTGATAACTTTTCCGCAGTCCATAAACATTATACGGCAGTTTTCCGCGGCAAAAACGCTGACGGCATGGCATCTGCCCCGGCACAGGCAAAGACTTCGCCGAAAAGCTCTCCTGCGTCGACTTTCGCCATTATGCTCCTGTTGCCGTAATAATCTTCCTTTATAATATCCGCCTGACCGGAAATCACTATGCCCATGCAGCTGGCTGGGTCTCCCTCAAGCATGATTGCCTCGCCCTTTTTAAATGAAGACGATTTTGCGTTTAGGCATTGAAGCATCGCTTCCATCTCTTCTGCCTTTATTCCGCGGAAAATTTCAAATTCATATACATTTTTTAAACCTTCAAAATTTTTTTTCATACTTCCTCGTTTTGTTGTAAAAACAACAGTTTTATTTTTGATATAATACTATAATCAATTCATAAAATCAATGAATATTTGCGCAGATATTTGGAGGTGAACTCGGTGAAACCGAAAATTACGATAACATTGGTCGACAGAAAAGGAGAGTGCGGATGCCACAGAGGGCATAAGATAGGAGACAGCTTTGACTACGATAAAGACAGGGGACTGCTTTGTCCCATGGCGATGCATGTTGCTTTTCCGTACATAGATATTTTAAGGTATGGAGGAAAACCTCCTGTAAACAAGAACGGCGAAATCTGTTTCTGCTGTCCTGACAGCGATGTGATAAATGTTTTCAAGATCGAAGTCGAGAAAGGGTTGGAGAAATAGACCGGGAAAGAGGTCGAAACAGAAGCCGGGAAAGAGGTCAAGAAAAATGATTAGAAAAATTATAAAGATAGATGAAGAAAAGTGCAATGGCTGCGGAGCGTGTGCTGCCGCCTGCCATGAAGGCGCCATCGCCATGGTGGAGGGCAAGGCGAAGCTGATGAGAGAAGATTACTGCGACGGGCTTGGAGACTGCCTGCCGGCGTGTCCGACCGGGGCGATAACTTTTGAAGAAAGGGAGGCTCCCGCATATGATCATGAGGCGGTTTTGGCCAGCAAAGCTGCAGGCCGGAAAGAAACAAATACTGCGGGCGGCGGCGAAAAAAACGGCGCAGGGCCAAACTGGACGGGCGAACATTCTGGTTGCCCTGGAAGCAGAGCGATGGCAATAAGGAACGCGCAGACAGCGGAGAGCCCAGAAAATACAGCATCATGCCCCTCGGGTCATTCCGGCGGACATACCAGAGCCGAAAGCCAGCTTGCCCAGTGGCCTGTGCAGATAAAACTGGCGCCGGTGAAAACCGGATATTTTGAAGGCGCCAATCTCCTGATAGCCGCTGACTGTACAGCCTACGCTTATGGCGATTTCCACGACAGATTCATGCGCGGAAAAGTAACCCTGATCGGCTGTCCCAAGCTGGACGAGGGAGATTACAGCGAAAAGCTGAAAGAGATTATTTCCCAAAATGACATAAGGAGCCTTACCATCGTGCGCATGGAAGTTCCTTGCTGCGGCGGGATAGAGGCGGCGGCTAAAAGTGCCCTCAAAGAAAGCGGAAAGTTCATACCGTGGCAGGTCGTCACTATTTCTACTGATGGAAAAATTTTAGAATAAAATATAATTTATGCCGGCAGCATGACAGCCGGCTTTTTCTTTAATTTGCTAAAAGTATGGACATTGAAGCGGATGTCATTTAAAATACTAGTGGAAATAAATTCAAAACGGAGTAATGAGATGAGCAAGATATATGAGGTAATGAAAAAATACGGCCGCATGATGGCTGAACAACCGTATCCGGTGGGAGAAGCCGCAAAGATGATACTGCAGACGTCAGAGGGAGTTTTCGCCACGAGGGACGGAGCCGATATGGGGAATCTTGAAGAAGAGGACATAACGCAGCTTGACATGGACGCGCTTCCGATTCCCAAAAGCGACGTCAGGGCTGTTGTGTATTCGCAGACTCCTTTTTGCCAGCAGGCGCTGAGAGAGGCCAAGCCTTTCAGAGCTTGTCTTGACGATATGGCTCAGATTTTCGGCCATACAGCGTACATAGTGGACGGAAGAGACAGCAACAAATCTATGGGAAAGTCTCTGGTCAAAGCGCTTAAAAACAACGAGGGCTGCTTCGTTCTCAAGGGGATAAGCAAGGACGGAGAAGGCATGGGCTATACGATGACGCTGGGGCGGACTCTCTATGAAGCTGTAGTTGCAATGACGGTGATTGAAAAATCGGCAGAAGTATTTCTGCTGGCGGAAAAACTCGGCGGCAGCAAGCCCATTCCCAAGTGGGAGGCCAAGCTGATGAGAAAGAAATATAAGAAGAAATATTCCAGAGCTGAAGAAGCAGTCAGACTTGTGGAGGTTGAATAGATGGAAGAAAACGCAAGACAAGCTCTCATCGAGATGGAAGAGAATATCAGACAAGCTCTCGTCGAATACGGGAAAAAACTGGTCGAAAGGGGACTGGTTCAAGGAACCTGGGGGAACATTTCCATAAGACTGGACGACAAAAATATGCTGGTAACTCCTTCGGGACTGGATTACGAAAGACTCACGCCAGGCGATATGGTCAAGGTGGATATACAAACTCTCGCTCATGAGGGAGAAAATAAGCCGACGTCTGAAAAGGAGCTTCACGCGGAAATATACAGAAACAGACATGATGTTGGAGCCATAATACATACTCATTCAAAGTACGCCTGCGTTTTCGCGGCGGCCAAATGCAATATGCATATTCTTCCTGAGTATCGCGATGTTTTCGGTGAAGAGCTGAAAGTGGGCGAATATGCTTTATCAGGGAGCAAAGCTCTGGCGAAAAATACCGCAGCGGCTCTTGGCAGAAATTTCGGCTCCATAATGGCCAATCACGGCATGATTGCCTGCGGAAAAGATATAGAGGTTGCCTTTGAGAACTGTTCTAAAATAGAAGAAAACGGCAGAAAATATTTGATGGAAAGATGAAAACCGCTTGATGGGGAAGATAAGGACCGGGGAACGACTGCGAATAAGCAATACAAAGATAAAATCAGGCCATAAATTTACAGGCCTGATTTTCTTTCTTTTTTATACAATACCAGCATCACCAGCGACATCGCCAGACATATAGCCGCCACTATGAGCCATACCTGTGAGTATGTGTGCGTAACGAGCAGATATCCAAAGAGCAGAGGCCCCAGGCAGCGGCCTATGCCGCGTGACATTTCGTAAGTGGCCATTCCGCGGCCTTTGTGCGTTTCAGGCGACTGGTTTGAGATATATACGCCTGCGCCTGTGGATATGAGGATTTCACCGGACGTCCATATGAGAACTGCCGCATATAAAAGAATCGGAGTTTCCGTCAGGCCGTAAACTGCAAATCCTGCGGCGTAAAGAAGAGCTGCAAATATCATATTGAAAAGCTGATGGTGCTTCTTTGTAAAAGATATGAGCCAAGGTGTGAGCAGAACCACTGTAAGTCCGTTGACCGACCATATCAGCGAAGAATATTTGGAACCGCGGCTGAGTCCGAAAATGTCGCTGAAATGGAGCGGTAGCATATAATCTAAAGCTATGTAGCAGAGGGTCAGGATTATCAGGACGATTATGAATATCAAAAGAGACGGTTTTGAAAGGATTATCGAAAAATAGGACTTTTTTTCGCTTTTTTGGCCGGAACCGTCGTCAGAAAAAGCCTCGGCCGGCATTATGGCGGACACGCTTGCAAGACCTTTGTGCTCCGAAACTTTCAGCTGCACGAGGACGAAAGTGAATATGAATGCGAAAGCCATCCCAAAGAAAATCCAAGGCATGTGGTCATAGAAAAGCAGACCTGCTATAACAGGGCCGATCGAGCTCCCTATATTGCTGGCCAAATATAGGAGGGAAAGGGCTTCTGTTTTATTATTCTCGTCGCACCAGTCGAGGACCATGGCCGATACTGAAGGTGTTACCGCGCTGAAAAAGAAATAGGCAAGGACGATGAAAGGAACGACCATCCGCTTGGTGCATATAAAACCGGAGATGATCATGACGATGACGACCATCATCGCGAAAGCAGAAAATACTTTTTTTCTGCTGAAAGAGTCTGAGAGCTTTCCGCCGATTATTGAACCGGCGACATTTCCCACCGCAGTCATGACCATTATATAACCGGCAATGACTGATGAAAACCCCAGGACGCTGGTCAAAAGCAGAGACATGAAAGGAAATACGAACATCAAGCCCATAGAGACAACGGCGCGGGCCAACGCTAAAAAATAAATCTGCACGGGAAGTCCCCGGTACTGCCTTAAAGCCTCCACTCTAATACCTCCGCCGATTTATGCTTTCATACATATTGGATATAGTAAATTTTTGATATTTAATATTGGATACTGTTATTGGATATTGCAAATTTTTGATATTGCTTCTGATTCGATGATACTATAATGGAAGAACAAGTGTCAATTACGAAGTTTGCGGCAAACACGATTGCGGAGCTGGCAGTTCGCCGCGGATGGCAGTGTAGGCAAATGTAAAAAGGAAAGTGAAAAAGGCAAAAGTATATTGACAAAAATTCCCATTTTGATAAAATGATTATGAGATGAATATCTTAGAGCCAAGGTAATTCACCCGGCTTGCCGGGCATTTACACCACAGGCTGCCGTCTTGTGGTTTGGTCACTCCCTCGAGGAAAGGGGTGATAGCTATGTACATAACGCTTACTGAAGCAATTCAGCTTATGCTGCTTGTAATAGCCGTTATCACTCTTTGCAAAAGAGCGACAAATAACGCAAAACCGCCGAACTAATAAGTTTGACGGTTTTAACTAAACTTTTATGACTAAGCCGCCTGACGAAAAGCGGCGATCCTTTGCTAATTAACTATATAACACATTTTACAGCAAATGTCAAATATCGATGAGAAAGATAAACAGACAAAATTTTGCATTATCTATCCATTCACTTGATTACAAGTTCATGTTTATAGTGTTTTTGAATAAACATGATTTTTTCCTTGATTTTACGTGTTTTAAGCTATAAATTAAAACATGGAGAAAATAAGCGGCCTGCATAATGCCGCAGAAGTAAATATGGAGGGCAAAACATGAATATGAGATTTAATGAAGATGAAAATGTTGTAAATGAAATCAAGGCTAAACTTAGAGAATCCGGCGGATACTGTCCGTCAAAACCGGAGAAACTGCCTCAGAACAAATGCATGTGCCAGGAATTCAAAATGCAGATAGAAGACTTGAATTACGAGGGATATTGCAGCTGCAAGCTTTATTATAAAGAAAAATAAAACTGGGTGTTGAATTGACAAAAGCGTATAAAAAGTGTACATTATGATTGACATTAGGAATCTATATTTTAGATAAGGAGATTTGACCATGGAAAAGAAACCAAAGATATGTATACTAAGATGGGAAGGCGGAAAAGTTCCTGAAGCACTGCTCAACCTCGAAAATTTACCTGGAAACAGCACGAACCCGGCTTCGTATCCGTTTGAATTAAAGATGGTGCAAGTACCTGGAGCCTGCATGGAAACCGTTATGTACAATCCAAGCCAGAAGCTTTTGGAAGATATGATCGCTCTTGCAAAGAAACTTATAGAGGAAGAAGATATAAAAGCTTTCACCACCAGCTGTGGATTCAATGCTATCTTCCAGAAAGGCCTGGCAGACGCTTTAGACGTTCCTGTATTCACTTCGTCGCTGCTTCAGGTGCCATTCATGCAGCAGATCATAGGAACTAAGAACACTGTCGGCATCATTACAGCCAACAAGTCCCTTCTTACAAAAGATCACTTTGATGCGTGCGGATTTACTGATGATCTCAATTTTGAGGTGTTCGGACTTGAAGACTGCAAAGAATGGAGCAAGATGTTCAACGAACCTGAAGCTTCCATAGATATGGATGCAGTTGAAAAAGAAATCGTTGGTACAGCCGTTGCTGCAGTAGAAAAGAACCCTTCGATCAAGGGTATCGTACTTGAGTGTACTGATTTGCCTCCTTATGCGAGAAAAATCAGCGAAGCAACAGGATTGCCTGTACTGGACATAGTTACCCTTATCGGATATATGGGAATTTCTCTCGGCGAGATCAAAATGTTCTAATCCGGAGACAACTTAAGAACAACATATAAAACATATAGATAATAGCAATATATAAGAGACATTCCGCTCACGGATAAAATGGGCTGGAGTGTCTTTTTTCTTATCATCATGGCATAGTTTTCCGCACTAGACCGATGCTTTGAGACGCCGGAAATGTCAACAGTAAAAACGTTAGTATGAAAAGGCGGGCAGCCGCTTTTTTATATATAAAACATGAGGAGGTAAATATGGAAAGAGAGAGATTTAAAAAAATGATTTCATTGATGTTGATATTGGCGTTATGCTCGTCATCTGTGACGATGGCATTTGCAGAACGCCAGACTATCATCATCAAAGGCAAGCCGCTGAAGGGGTTCGACAAAACATGCGTAGGATCAGCCACCGGCATGACTTATACGACGTCTACAGATAAGCTGTATGTCGATGGAGAGGTGGCTTTCTGCATACAATCGGGTTACAAAATACAAGGATTTGACCCAAGCGGTGAAGATGAGGCAGAGTTGATTTATGATGCAAGCGAGATAGTTGAAAACGACAGTCTTCAAAATAAGATAGCTTATCTTGGCTGGCACGACAGCAGCAAGACAGATAAAGACTACGCCTTTACTCAGATGTATATCTGGCAGTCACTGCCTGACGTACCAGCCTCAGGAAATGCGACGATTAAATTTGTTTCGACCGATTTGAATAATGAGTACAGAGAGTGGAAAAAAGAGATAGACCGGAGAATATCAAACTGGAAGACCAAACCTTCCTTTGATTACGGAACTGGCAAGAAGGCTATAGATATTGCCGCCGGTGAAACGAAAACCGTTACCGACAGCAACGGCGTGCTTGAAGACTACAAAGCTTTTTCCTATACTGACAGCGGAATAACCGTTTCCCATAAAGCAGGAGCAAATACTTTAACCGTAAAAGCATCAGAAAATTGTTCGATAGAATCAGTCAGCATGAACAGTGATTCATTGCAGAAAGCGGGGTGCTGCAAGTATGACAAGTCCGCTGCCGCGTCATATATATACGAACATGAAAAGTCGCAGAACATAGCCACTTATGCACCCGGCTTCATCGAGCCCATAAGTATGGAGCTGAAATTCGATGTCAAAACCGTCACCGGCAAGATAGCCATAGAAAAGACCAAATCACCGGACGCAGCCTCAGACCAGACTATGCCCGAAGCAGGAGCAGAATTTCAGGTATACCTCAAAATCGCCGGAAGCTACGCAGCCTCGCCTGCTGACTATAGAGACATAATCACCACAGGTAAAGACGGCAAAGCTGCGACAAAAGACCTGCCCCACGGGACATACATAGTCCATCAGACGAAGGGAGCCGAGGGTCACAAGTTTATCGAGGATTTCGAGGTAACGATAGGAACAGACAGCCACGATAATGTATATACCTACAAAATAAACAATGAAACGCTCCAGTCAAAGATAAAAATAGTCAAGAAAGATTCTGAAACAGGGAAGACTATCCCTCTCGCAGGGACTAAATTCGAGCTCACCAATCTGACGACAGGAGAGCAGATCAAAAGCGGCTTTGAAGACGGCTGCTTTGAAACCGATAAAAACGGCGAAATCGCTCTGCCTTTCCCTCTGTACTATGGCTCATACAGACTTACAGAGAGAAAAGCGCCTGAGGGGTACGTACTGGCAGGACCGATAGAATTCACCGTAGACGGAAGACAAGAGACTTTGGAGATAGAAGTCAAGGACATGCCGCAGAAAGGAATAATCAAGCTGCACAAGACAGGCGAAATCCTCCAGTCTGTGAAAGAAAATGAAGACGGAACATATACGCCGGTATTCGGCTCTGCCGACATGGAGGGAGCTGAATTTGAAGTAAGCGCGGCCGAGGACATCATAACGCCTGAGGGAACAGTGCGCGTAAGGAAAGGCGAAGTCGTCGGCAATCTAGTCACCGATTCGGAGGGCAACGCTCAGACAGGAATTCAATACCTGGGGAAATTCAATATATCGGAGACGAAAGCTCCTTACGGCCATATACTGGACGACACCGTGTACACTGTAGAATTAAAATATGCCGGGCAAGAGGCCGAAATAACGGATACGTCCATAGACTTTGATAACGACCGTCAGAAGGCCAAAATACGGCTCACAAAGGCAATCGAAGAGGACGAGCTATTCGGCATGTATTCTGATGAAGCATACAAAGACATACGGTTTGGACTCTTCGCCGCTGAGGAAATAACGGCAGCCGATGGCAGCACTATCCCGGAGAGCGGCCTCATAGAGGTAATCGGAGTTCAGCCTTTGCGCGGGAGCGATGATGGAGAAAACCGCGGGGAAGCGATAGCTGGAGAAGCGCCTGGCGCCGATGAAGAGCCAGGAACAGAAGCCGGCAGCAGCGAGCCCGAAGAATCAGAAGAGCCCGAAGAATCAGAAGAGTCCGAAGAGTCCGAAGAAAATACTGCCCAATATACCGAATATACCGGCGAATTTGGAACAGATATTCCATTCGCCAGGCTATACGTCAAAGAACTGGCAGCCAACGGGCAGTACGTCATAAACGATACTGAATACCCGATAGAGTTTTCATACCAGGGGCAGGACATGGCAATAATTGACATCGACGTAAACGACGGCGAGGCAATAGAGAACGACCTGATAAGAGGTAAGATAATAGGCCTTAAGACAGGGGACAAAGACAAGCCGCTTGGAGGCGCTGTATTCGGACTATTTAAGCAAGATGAAGAAGAATTCACAGCGGAAAACGCCTTGAAGCTTACAGAAACCGACGAGAAGGGATACTTCGAGTTTTCAGATATCCCTAAGGGGAGCTGGCTGATTAGAGAGATAGCGTCTCCGAGAGGATATCTGCTTTCCGATGAGATCCACGAAGTTCTTATCGAAGAAGACGGCCAAATCATAGAGATAGAGGCAGCCAACGCTCCGAAGATCGGATATGTGAGATTTTTACACGACATTGAAATGACGGAAGAAGAACTATGCATGCCGGTAAAAACAGGAGACGAAATAAAGATACCTCTGTGGCTGGCTTTGATTATAATTTCAGCAAGCGGAGCAATTACCGCAGCATGGAGAATGGGATTTTTTTCATCTAAAAGAAGAAAAGATAAGAAATAATTCAGCAGTCAGAATATCATCATTTTAAATATGGGAGGAATGAAAAATGAAGAGAAAAGCGACAGCAGCCGCAGCGGCTGTTTTTTTATTGGCAGCGATGGTGACAGCGACATCTGTGATGGCCAAGATGCTGTCAAATATTGGTTCACCGGCCAGCTATAATGAGCCGGAAGCTGCTAAAAAGCTCGCCGAGGCTGAAAAAGAAGACGAGACGGAAGCTGAGGCAGAGGCCGAGACGAAAACCAAGACGGAAGCTGAGACGGAAACCGCTGAAAATGAGATTATAAAAAATTATTACGGTTTGACCGGGCGCAGTGTTCCGGAAACTGTGATAGCTGAGGACGGCACCGTATTTGTGTTAGAAGACGTGACATACAGAGTCGATGAGTTCACCGCAGAAAAGACATACAGAGATTATGAAAAACAGCCGGAAATCCCGGAAAAATACAACTTTACCGTCAACGGCAAAACGGTTGACGGGACTCTTGTAAGTATAGAGTCAGACACGTCTGAAGCGTATTGCGTACCCTTTACGGTGACAGGAAAATTTTACGGAGACAGCGACTGCTTGTATTATCAGATGGAGGATAATCTCATCCCAGCGGAGACCACTCCGCTGTTTGAAGCGTATTCGGAGGTATTGCTCGAATATTTGGGCTTGGATCCGGAGATTTACAGGATAGATACAGGCGAGTGGGTCTCGGAATATCCTGAGGAGAACGATGATACTGTAAAAACAGCGGAATACAGCGGAATGAGAAAAGTAAAAACTTATACCGCTTTGTATGAGGGTGCGACATATTCTGCGCGGGCAGTTTACAGAAGTAAGACCGTATAGCAAAGACCGGGGCAGATAAAGCATGTGAAGTATTTATAGGTTAAGCGTCGGCTGTTTTGCATAAAACAGCCGGCTTAGCGCAGGCGGCCGCATTTATAAAATCACAAGACAGATAATGAAAACTTTATAGTATGAGGCAGGATTCTTGACAAGTCGGAAACAAGTGCCTTGACAAGTCAGCAGAAATAATTTATCATTTAATATGAACGTTGTTCAGTTTGGAGAATAATTTATGAATAAGACAGTTACATCTGAAGAGGATATTTTAAAAGCCAGCAGAAAGATAATTTCCGAAAAAGGCTTGTCTTTTCTCAGCATGCGTGCCGTTGCTGCGGAGTGCGGCATTTCGGTTGGGTCGGTCTATAATTACTTTCCGTCCAAGACTGAGCTTATAAGGCTTACTGTCGAAAGCGTCTGGAAAGAGATATTCAGACCGCTGGAAGAAATTAACCAAGTCGGAAATTTTGCCTGCTTTGTGCAGAATATATTTGGTGCCATAAGTGAGGGAAGTGAAAAATACAGAAGCTTTTTCAGTATGCACTCCCTGAGTTTTGCATCTTTCGCCTCTGAAGACAAAGCTGAGAGCAGGCAATTGATGGAGAGATACTTTAAATTTCTGAAAGATAAGATGCTCTCTGCTTTGGAAGCGGACGAAAATGTCAGGGAAAATATATTTACAGACGGATTTTCAGCAAAAGAATTTACAGACCATGTATTTACTTTGCTGATTGCACTCCTTTTGGAAGGACGCAGGGACTGCATATCTCTGATAAAAATGATAGAAAACTGCATTTATTGAATTGAGTCAAGGAGTTCTTCAAAGCGTTAATTTTTTGACTCAAAATGAACAAAGTTTATTAACGCGGTATTTAATTATGCTTTACATTTATGACATTATGATATAATGAACCCAATAATCATATTGTTCGGCGTTGCCGCAAGGTAGGGTTCATTGAATCACTTTGCCATACTAGCTTTGTGATATAGCAAACAAAGGAGGTTTTATTTTGGTAAAAAACAGAGCGCTGCTTCTGATAGCGGGTATCGTATGGTTCGCCGCAGGATTCAACATAGCGAGGATAGGCTTTAATGCTTATGCCGCCAACATTTCGGCGGTAAATTTTTTGTGTTCAGCTTGCATATTTTTAGTATTTTGGTTCATGGTGTTCAGCAGACTTGTGAATAAGCATACAGGGCGTATAAAAAAACATGATGCTGAGAGACAGTATTTCTGGAAATTTTTCGACATGAAGTCTTTCATTATAATGGCTTTCATGATGGCATTCGGAATAACCATAAGAGCGTTTGAAATCGTTCCCGAAGTATTCATAGCTGTTTTTTACACGGGGCTCGGACTGGCTCTGTCCCTGGCAGGACTGTTATTTGCCGTGAACTATATAAGGTATGATGGTTGAATATTATAGGTTGACGCTTATATATCGCCATGTTATAATGAGAAAAAAATAAGAGGATGTTTCCTGTATCCCCGGATACAGGGTAAGAGGCATCAGATCATATTCCGTTAGGGCCGGATTCGCAAGCGATGGGAAGACGGAGGGATATGATTTGATGCCTCTTGTTTTACTCATACATATGTCAAGAATTCAAACAGTCAGTATGGATATTTTGATTGCAGCCGCCAATCTCTCGTAGAGCTGAAAATCGCTTATACTCGAACAAATATTGGGCTCCAGCATTTCCTTGATTTTAGCAATCCTGTATCTGATCGTGTTTTGATGGCAGTTAAGGACTCTGGCAGCTTCCGCATAGTCACCGCCGCAAAATACCCATGCTTTAGCGGTGGATAATAGAGCTGTGCTTGATTCAAGGGGAGCGAGATAATCGCCTGCATAGCCAGCGAGAACCGGATTTTTAGCCAGAGGCATCAGCATCTTGAATGTTCCGATGTCGCGATAGCTGCATAGCTTTTCCTTGCCGTTAAATTGAGATGGGAAAAGCTGCATAGTACGATAGGCGAAGTAACTCTCGCGGATGCAGCGCGGAAGACCTGTGTCGGATTCATGGACCTGGCTGAATCCTGTAGATATTTCCGAGGAAGATATACCGACAATTTCGATGTATTCGTCCCAGATGAGCTTAAACGCCGCCTGATTAGGAGCTGAAGCCGTCATGAGAAGCATGATTCCGCCGTTGTAAGCGCCAAGCATAGCTTTTTCACCGATGAATTTATTGTGATAAAAATTGCGTATTATATAATTTGTATCCAAGGACGCCGTGTTGGGAGCCGCTGCAAAATATGCGGCAGCAGTGTACTTCTTGAAATGAAGAGATAAATTTCTTTTCAGCTCTAACGCCTCGGAAGCGGTGGGCTCGTTATCAATAATGTGCTGTATCCGGCTTTCCGACAATATACGCGCGTTGTCATGTTCAACTGCGTCCATGATTTCAAAGATTATATTTTCAAAGTAAGAGTCGCCGTCAAAACTCAGGATAGGAAAGTTGTTCGATTCGGCAAAGTCTTTTACTTCCTGAGGAAGCTGATCAAAAAAGATTTTTTTGTATGCGAAAGCGCTTATTCCGTGTGAATTTAAGCTTTTGACTGCCGGAAGAATCAGAGTAGGCTCATCCTTGGCGAAGAGAAGACTGGAAATAACAAAGCTTGATTCGTCGAACGGGACAGCAGTGGTTTTAACGCCGTCAACGTATTCATAATCAAGGATGCCGGCTGTGACTACATAGCGGTTCAAACCGCCTGCGCCTGCTTCGACATGCATGTTTTTTAAATGCGTTAATCTTAATATATCGGAAACTAAAAGAGCCATTTATGGTTTTCCTTTCGATTTTTTAAACTATGTATTTGTAATTTTTACAAAAAATATAGCTTTTATGTCAAATAATAACAAAAAAATGGTCTCCGTCAAGTGATAAAATTTGAATATAGGAGAGCGTTTCCAAATGAAGGAGGTATTCTAAATGTTTGATGTCAAAGTGTTATCCAGAGAAGATACGGAACAGCTTCTGGATATTGCAGATGTGATAAGCGTGGTTGAAGACGTTTACAGGCAGAAAGCCGGCGGCCAGACTGTCGTATGGCCTATGGTATTTTATGAGTTTGACCCCGGTTCGGCCGATATGGATATCAAATCTGGATGGCTCAAAGGAAGCGGGATCTTCGGGCTAAAACTGGTATCGCTGTTCAGCGCCAACGCTGAAAAGGGACTGCCGTCTCTCGTCGGTACGATAATGGTAATGGACGATGAAACTGGCAAACCGCTGGGATTCCTGGATGGCAGCCATATCACAGGCATGCGTACCGGAGCAGCTGGAGCCATAGGAGCAAAATATCTGGCAAATCCTGATTCTGAGAATCTGCTTCTCGTCGGAGCCGGTCATGTGGCAGGCTTCCAGGCCGCCGCCATGCTGTCACTGTTCCCTGAACTGAAAAAAGTCAGAGTCTACGACCCTATTTCCGATGAGCTCTCCGAAAAATTCGTCAAAGCTATCCCAAATAAGTTAAAAGACTTTTTCCACATTCCTGCGGAGAGAGTCGACAGAGTAAGCTTCGAATCTGCAGGAAAGGAGGCAATGGCAGAAGTGACGGGAGACAGCCAGATAATAATAACGGTAACTCCATCAAAGAAACCTCTGATTATGAAAGAATGGGTAAGCCCGGGAACACATTTCAGCTGCATCGGTTCAGACATGAGCGGAAAGGAGGAAATAGATCCTGCCATAGTGGGAGCAGCGAGAGTCTTTACCGACGACAAGCAGCAGTGCATAAACGTTGGGGAAATTGAAATACCTGTAAAAGAAGGCTTCCTCAAGGCTGAGGATATCGCCGGAGATATCGGCCAGGTGATCACGGGAGAAATCACAGGCCGTCAAGATAGCAGACAGATAACTGTTTTCGACGCTACAGGAATAGCACTGCTGGATCTGGCGACTGCCAGACTGGCTTTGAGCAAAGCTGAGGCGGGAAGCTTCGGCGCGACGGTAAATATTTAATGTTATTAAAAGGAGGATTCAAAATGAAGATCGATACTTTTAAAGTTGAACGATGGATGAACGAGTATGAAGACGACGCGGTGTATAATCTGGCCGAGACATGCATTGATTCGCTGACTCTTGACGAACTATTCAAGCTTGCGGGAATAGACGGAGATGAGTTTCTGCTTTCCTTAAAGGACAAGAAGATGACATACGGCGATATTTTCGGTTCTACGGCTTTCAAAGACGGAGTGGCGTCTCTCTATGAAGACATCCGGCCGGAGCAGGTGATACCTACTCACGGGGCGATAGGAGCCAACAACATGGTAATAATGTCTCTGATAGAGCCGGGGGACAACATGATAAGCGTGATGCCGACATATCAGCAGCATTACTCCATTCCGGCTTCCATAGGGGCTGAGGTGAGAATCCATCAGCTTACTTATGAAAACAAGTTTCTGCCGGATATAGAAAAGCTGGCGGGTCAGGTGGACGAAAAGACGAAGATGATAACGATAAACAATCCTGATAACCCTACAGGCTCGTGGATACCTATGGAAACCATGAAAGAAATAGTTAAGATTGCCGAAAGCGTCGGAGCCTATGTGCTTTGCGATGAAGTGTACAGAGGCATTTCAGAGGACGGAAGTTACATGCATTCCATAGTAGATATCTATGACAAAGGAATTTCAGTAGGCTCAATGTCAAAAATATTCTCACTTGCGGGGCTTAGGATGGGCTGGATCGTTTCACCGTGCGAGGAGGTCCTCGAAGCATGCCACATTCGCAGGGATTACGATACGATAAGCTGCGGATGTCTTGACGATATGCTGGCCTCCATAGCACTGAATGCAAAAGAAGCGATTTTCAGCCGCAACCGCGATATACTGCTCAAAAACAGAGCAATCCTCGATAAATGGGTAAAGGAGACGCCGGGAGTTCATTACCTGCCGCCTGTGGCCGGAACCACCGCCTTTGTATATTACGACAAGGATATCCCGTCTTACGAATTGTGCATAAAGCTGATGAAATCCAAGGGAGTAATGGTGACTCCGGGAGCGGCCTTTGAAATGGAAGGCGGAGTTCGCATAGGCTACGCCTTTGACTCTAAGACGCTGGGCGAGGGTTTAGACAAATTCGCTGAATTTCTTTCAGAAATTTAAGTTCATCAGCCAGCCGAAAAAGATACGGCAGTATCCGGCAAAGAGATAAAGAGATAAAGAAATATGATTTTATGAAGAGGAGAAAAGAAATGTTCAATGCGCAAGAGGTACATAAGGCCTACGAGAGAATAAGCCCATATATCAGAAAAACGCCTTTGGAAGAGTCATTTTATCTCGGAAGTGAAGAACGCAGATATTTTTTCAAATTAGAATCATTTCAGAGGGTGAAAAGCTTTAAGATCAGAGGGGCGCTGAACAAGATGCTTACTCTGACAGAAGAAGAAATCAGGCGCGGCATCGCGACGATCTCTTCCGGAAACCACGGCAGCTCCGTCAGCTATGCGTCCTCGCTTCTGGGAATAAAAAATGCGAAAGTCATAGTACCGCAGACTACGCCGCAGAGCAAAATAGACAAGATTCGCTATTTTGGCGCTGACGTCATGCTGCTGGGAAAAGATTACGATGAAGCGCACCGCTTGGGAATGGAGTACATAACAAGCCGGGGCATGACATATATCGACGCATATTACGATGATCCCAAGATTTATGCAGGTCAGGGAACCATAGCGATAGAGATACTGCAGCAGAATCCGGATGTCGACACGATAGTGGTGCCCATAGGCGGCGGAGGACTCATTACAGGGATTGCGGTAGCCGCAAAATCCATCAAGCCTGATATACGCATCGTAGGCGTGCAGACGGAGGCCTGTCCGGCTATGGTAAAAGCCTATGAGGACGGCATATTCTATGAAGAATATCCCTGCGCCGGCTCGATATGCGATTCCCTCATAGGCGGCATCGGAGCTCTGAGTTATGAAATGGCCAAAGATTACGTAGATGAGTTTCTCGTGGTTTCCGAGGAAACCATAGGCAGGGCTGTAAGCTTCATGGCGCGGGAAGAAAAATATATCGTCGAGGCAGGCAGCTGCACCACAGTCGCGGCGGTGATGGATATGGCCGAACGTATAGGAGGAAAAAATATTGCCCTCGTTTTAAGCGGCGGAAATATCGACGGAAAACTCCTGTATGAGCTGATGGGAAAATATCAGTAAAGGAGAACATGTAAAATGAAGAAAGCTTTAGAAGAAGAAATATTGCGTTCGATTGAAGAAATCATGCCGCAGCTCAGTCATATAGCAAAGACTCTCTATGAAAATCCCGAGATAGGGGGCGAAGAAAAACTGGCCTCCCGGCTGCTCTGCGAGTTTCTCACGGAAAACGGCTTCTCCGTGGAGAAGGATTACTGGAAAATACCTCATGCTTTCAGAGCTGTCTATGATTCCGGGCGAGAGGGGGCAGCCGTCGGGCTGTTTGCCGAATATGACGCTCTGCCGGACATAGGCCACGGCTGCGGTCATAATCTGATATGCGTCACTTCTTTAGGCGCAGCGGTAAGCTTGAAAAAAGCGGTCGATGAGTCAGGCGGAAAGGTTGTCGTCTTCGGCACGCCCGGAGAAGAAAACCTCCAGACTAAAACCGTCATGACGCCGGAGGGAGCTTTCGATGAGATAGATGTGGCTATGATGATCCACCCGCAGCCTGAGGGAACTAGCTGTTGTGAGAAGACGCTGGCAGTCGAATCTCTGCAGATCGACTTTTTCGGGAAAGCTTCCCACGCAGGACTGGCTCCCGAGGAGGGCATCAACGCCTTGGACGCGGCTGTTCTGTACTATACGATGATCAGCATGAAAAAACAGTATTTTCCGGAAACCAACGTCCATGGCATCATCGGCGAGGGAGGCAAAAAAGCCAGCGTAATAACGCCTTACGCCAATTTGAAATATCTTACCAGGGCATGGGATATGGAGCGACTGGCTGATTTGAGAACTATGGTCGAAAACTGTGCAGAAGCTGCCGCAAAAGCGACCGGATGCAGCTTTAAAGTCTTCAATAATGAAATGACCAACGCAGCCTTGATGTCTAATAAACATATCTTAGATGTGTTTGAAAAATATCTGCGCCGCTTTGGAGAAGAAAATATTTCCCATGAAGATGTGAAGATCTCGACAGATATGGGAGACGTCAGCCAGCGTATCCCCAGCATACATCCTCTCGTCAGCCTGGACTGCCCAGACGCGGCTCTGCACAGCAAAGAGTTTGCAGAGGCGACCATGACGGATTATGCCGAAGTATATCTCAGACGCTGTATCAGCGCGCTTTGCTTTACGGCGGCGGAGATACTGGAAGATGAGAAACTGCTGGAAGACATAAAGAGCGAATTTGCATCAAAAAAGAGGGGGGCATGAAGCTTCCCTCTTTTTTTCGGAAACTCTATTTATTACAAGTCCATTTTTCGGCAACTCTATTTACAGCAGTCCTATTTTACGGCAACTGTCTTGCCGGAGAATTTTTCCACATAGCCTATGATCTCAGCGGCCGGTATCCTATCCTTGAGGACTGATATCAGCTTGAGAGCGTCTTTCTCAGGCAGGGAAATCAAGAGACCGCCGGAAGTCTGAGGATCGAACATCACGTCGGACATGGCAAGAGGAACGCTTTCCGCAAAGCCTGCGCTGCAGCCTGTCCAGTTACGGTTGTTGTAAGCGCCTTTCGGCACTATACCCATTTCGGCCATCTCGTATGCCTGCGGCAAAAGAGGAACTTTTGAACTCTCTATGATTATGGTTCTGCCGCTTCCTGCCGCCATTTCGCTGGCATGTCCTATGAGACCGAAACCGGTGATATCGGTGCAGCTGTTCACAGAAAAGCCATCCAGAGCCAAAGCCGCCTCCTTATTGAGAGAGGCCATCGACTCTATCAGCGCCTTTTCCGTATCCGGCGTGAGCAGGTCGGCTTTTATGGCAGTGTTGAGGATTCCTGTGCCGATAGCCTTGGTCAGTATCAGCAGGTCGCCCTCTTTGATAGTATTGTTCCGCAGGATCTTTTCCGGATGAACGAAACCGCTGACGCATAAGCCGTATTTAGGCTCGTTGTCTTTTATCGTGTGTCCGCCGCAGACTATCGTGTCGGCTTCCTTGCACTTGGAATAGCCTCCCTGCAGCACCTCCAGGATTATCTCCTTGTCGAGATCCTCAGGCATGCAGAGCACGTTCATCGCCAGTTTAGGCCGTCCTCCCATGGCATATACATCGCTGAGAGAATTGGCCGCGGCTATCTGGCCGTAGCTGTACGGATCGTCGACTACAGGCGGAAAAATATCCACAGTCTGAATAAGGGCGGTATTTTCATCTATTTTGTAAACTGCAGCGTCGTCGCTGGTATCAAAGCCTACGAGCAGATTATCGTCGTGGAATTTAGGTAATTGACGCAAAACTTGCGCCAGAGCGTCGGGCTCTACTTTTGCGGCTCAGCCTCCGTTTTGAGTTAAATCGGTAAGTTTGATTTCTGACATTTTGACCTCCTTTTTGATTTTCTCGCTGAAATTTTGTCTTGCGGCCCTGCCTCGCGAGGCAGGCGGAAGACATTTATTTTCGATATTATTATACAGTTCTTTTGCATTTATTACAAATAGAAAATAATGATTAAAAAAGCAGGCCGCAAAGACAAGCTTATGCTTGACAGTTTTTTGGCAGTGGTATAAATTATAAGTATGAAAGCATTGATAATTACAAATAATCCAAAAGTTAATATTGAGTTGAAAAATAAGGAAAATATCGAGTTTCACCCGGAGGCGGACCAGGAGGAAATACTTAAAATTGCCAGAGACTATATACACCTCGGAGCGAAGCTCATAATGCATCCGATGATGGGCAGGATAAAGCCTCACGAAACGCCGTACAAATCGGTGTATCTGGAAAAAACAGAGGGAGATACGGATGCTGACAGCGTTATAATCATAGAAGACAGCATTGCTGAGACCAGGAAACTCGTTGAGCATACTTACCGCAGGAAATATGACGAACAGCTGCTGCCTGACTTGCAGTATATTGATTTATTATTGCTAAAGAGCGGCATCGAAGAATACAGGAGATAATCATGACGACCAAAAAAGACTTGATGCTCAAAAATGTAGACCATATACTTCTTGTAAACAAAGATTACGAAATCGTATATAATTCCCGCTTTGACCCTGCCATAGGCAACAAACCGGACATGCAGGAATATAAAAATTTCTTTGAGATGTATCCTTCTCTTGGGAAAAACAACAGTTCCATAGTCAAAACCATGTCCACCGGAACGGGAATTTTCAAAGACGTGCAGGAATTCGTCGATATAAACGGAAATGTTTACGTAACGCAGAACGTGACTATTCCTATCTTCCGCGAGGGACAGATAGTGGGCACCGTGGAGCTTACTAAAGATTTGACTACCGTGGGAGACGCAGAAAGCAGGAAAGAATATCTCAGCAAGCTTTCAAAAGAGAGCAGCTTTAATCCGAACATGGATAACAACGAGCAGATTAGCTTTGACGATATACTGACCATTGACGGAGAGATGCTGGACGCCATAGAAAGGGCGAAGATATTTGCCATGAATCAGAATCCGACTCTGATTTACGGCGAAACCGGGACAGGCAAAGAACTGTTCGCCCAGTCAATCATAAATTACGCGGCCAATCCTAAGCAAAAGATCATCATTCAAAACTGCGCCGCGGTGCCTGAAAACCTCATAGAATCCATCCTTTTCGGCACGACGAGAGGATCATACACCGGCGCGGAGAACAGAAAAGGACTGTTCGAAGAAGCCGACGGAGGCATTTTCTTCCTCGACGAGCTCAACGCCCTGCCTTACCATGTTCAGGGCAAGCTGCTGAGAGTAGTTCAGGAGGGAACTTTCCGCCCGATAGGAGCCAGCAAGGAGAAAAAAGTAAACGTCAAGATAGTTGCGGCCATGAACATAGACCCTATGGAAGCCATCGAAAAGAACATCCTGAGAAAAGACTTGTTCTACAGGCTTTCAGGAAACATGATTTATCTGCCGCCGCTCAGAGAAAGAAAAGACGATATAGAATATCTTACCGACAACTATATAGATTATTTCAATGAAGTCTATGGGAAAAATGTCAAAGGCATATCGGAAGAGCTGAGAAACTTTTTCCTCGATTATAAATGGGAGGGAAATGTCCGGGAACTGAGACATGTCATAGAAGCCATGGTCAGCATGACCAAGGGCGAAATACTGCAGTACAGCGAGCTGCCGCTTTATCTTAACGAGAAGCATAAAGGTGCAGGCTCAGCAGGAGGCAGAGCCTCGGGCAGCGTTCCCCACAGGGAAAAAGACAACATAATCATAGATTTGGACAAAGACAGCTGCGACCTCAGAAGCACCGTGGAAAAAGTGGAAAGAGACCTGATAATAGGTGTTTTAAAGCGCGTAAAAGGCAATAAGACCAAGGCAGGAAAAATCCTGGGCATACCCAGGCAGACTCTCAAATATAAGATGGGAAAGCTGGGCATAGAAGACATAGAAAAATAAGCAAACCGTCAATATTTTGTCGCAAATGCGACAAAAATTTATCGAAAAAACGATTTTGATGTTAAGTTGTATTCGCAAATTAACATATTCGTTGAAATTCCAACGAAAAAATTTATTAAATATTGCATGGTTTTGGCATAGAACTTGCAATACTTAATAACGTACCACAAAGCATTAATACCACACACAAAAAACCAAGAAAGGAAAACTCAAAATGAATTTGGAACTAAGAAAAATCGCGATTAAAGACATCCAGTTCGGCGATGAAGAGAAAATCGTAGACGGTTGCCTTTATGTAGACCCGAAGAAGCTTGAGGAATTAGTTCTGGAAGACAGTAGAGTAAAGAGCGTTTCATTTGACATTGCAAGACCTGGTGAATCTGTAAGAATAGTACCCGTAAAGGATGTAATCGAGCCTAGAGCAAAACTTGAAGGCGGAGAAGTATTCCCGGGACTGTTCCACGAAGATATGCAGGAAGCTGGAAGCGGAATCACTTACGCGCTGACAGGATGCGCCGTTACTTCTACAGGACCAATCGTAGGCTTCCAGGAGGGAGTTATCGATATGTCAGGTCCTATGACTGACTACACAATTTATTCACAGCTTAACCACCTGGTAATGATTATCGAAAAACAGGATAACGTTGACCAGCATGACCACGAAACCGTAGTAAGACTTGCAGGCATCAAAGTTGCCAACTATGTTGGAAAGATCGGCTTTGGCTGCGAAGATTACGTTGCTGAAAATTATGAATGGAAATCCATCGGAGAAAAGTACGCAGAGTATCCGGACCTGCCAAAGGTAGTATATGTATACAACTGCATGGCTCAGGGACTGCTCCACGATACTTACTTCTATGGCAGAGACACCAAGGTGATGGTGCCTACGATGATCACTCCGCTTGAGGTTATGGACGGAGCTATCATTTCAGGTAACTGCGTATCGCCTGGTTCCAAGACGACTACTTACATGCACCAGAACAATGCTGTAATAGACGAACTTTTGAAAATACACGGAAAAGAAATCAATTTTATGGGTATCGTCCTCAATCCGCTGATGACGACCCTCAAAGAAAAATTCAGAGATAGAATGCTTACGGTAAGACAGGTTAAGATGCTCGGCGCTGACGGCGCTATCATTTCTCAGGAGGGCTTCGGAAACCCTACCACCGACCTGATGATAGTTTGTCAGGAGCTGGAGAACAACGGAATCAAGACCGTAATCATCACCAACGAAGACGCCGGTACAGACGGAATGAGCGAACCTCTTCCTGACAGCGTGCAGGAAGCCAACGCCATCGTTTCCACCGGAAACTCAAACGCAACAGTAATGCTGCCTGCCATGGAAAAAACTATCGGAAACCTCAAAGAAGTTGAGAGAGTCTGCGGCGGTAACGTTACATCGATTCAGGAAGACGGACGTCTGCTTCTGGAAATCCACGGCATCATGGGAAGCCACAATCTTCAGGGCAACACCAAAGTAGGCGCGGTTACCATATAGCTTTAGAGAAAGGAGAACTGAAATGAAAAGAATTTTGTTTTACACTAACCAATTTTTTGGACAAATCGGTGGAGAAGAATTCGCATACACAGAGCCTTTTGTAGAAGCTGGTACTCGCGGTAACGCCAACGCTTTCGCTCCTTCTATCAAGGGCGGTGAAATCGTTGCTACTATCGTTTGCGGCGATAACTACTTTGTAGAAAACATGGATGTATGTAAAGAATTCATCAAGAAGCAGGTTGAAGAATACAAGCCTGACATTCTGATCGCAGGTCCTGCCTTCAACGCAGGAAGATTCGGTATCGCATGCTGCGAAGTCTGCAAATTCGTGCAGGGAACTTATGGTATCCCTTCAGTTACAGGACTTTACTGGGAAAACCCAGGCGTGGAAATGTACAAGGCAGACTGCTACATCATGGAAGTAGGTAAGTCAGCTGCTACCATCAGAAAAGCGATTCCGCTTATCACAGGCTTTGTAAACAAGCTGATCTCAGGCGAAAAGCTGGGAACTCCTAAGCAGGAGCACTACTATCCAAAGGGACAGCGTGTCAACGTATTCCACGATGAAAGAGGCGCTAAGAGAGCTGTAGACATGCTGGTCAAGAAGCTCAAAGGCGAGCCTTATGAAACAGAGCTGGAGATTTCGGTATACGAAAAAGTTAATCCGGCGCCTCCTTTGAAGGATCTGTCAAAGGCCAAGATCGCGCTCTGCACAACAGGCGGTATCGTTCCTATGGGCAACCCTGACCATATCTTCGCTGCTTCAGCCAAGTTCTGGAAGAAGTACAGCTTAGAGGGCATGGACGGCCTTAAAGAGGGCGAATTCGAGTGCGTACACGCCGGTTATGACCCTGTATACGCCAATGCGGACCCTAACCGTGTTGCTCCTTACAGCGCTCTTAAGAGACTGGAAAAGGAAGGCGTTATCGGTTCCGTATACCCTTATCTTTTAACTACAACAGGAAACTCAACTTCCGTTGCTGATGCTACCAAGTTTGGTCAGGAAATGGCTGAAGACCTGCTCGCTGCAGGCGTTAACGGCGTAATCCTGACGAGCACCTGAGGAACCTGTACACGTTGCGGTGCAACAATAGTTAAACAAATTGAAAAAGCAGGCATTCCTGCAGCCCACATCTGTACGGTAACTCCTATATCCAAGACGGTAGGAGCAGCCAGAATTTCCGGCGCGCAAGCTATACCTTATCCTACGGGAGATCCTAATCTTCCTGAGGCTAAGGAGGAAGCAAGACAGACTGAGATCGTTATGAACGCGCTTGAATTGCTGACTAAGTAGTACGAGTATTTTGACGAGGCTCTGCAGTGTGCAGGGCCTCATTTTTTATAAAAAAACTTGCAAAGTTAACAAGACAAAGTGCGTCTGTTTGTGTTATGATAAAACAGACGTACAGATAAAAACAATTTGGGGGTAGATGGGTGCTGGTGTGCCCTCTGGTCTTCAAAACCAGTGCGAGGGGTTAGGAGCCTCTTGGGTGGGTTCGATTCCCACATACTCCCGCCATAAAACAGAATAGGGGGAAGAATATGAACAGTAAATTGCTTAGAAAGCTGCCCAAAGTCGACGAACTGCTGATGGACGAAGAAGTCAGGGAAGCGTCATGCGGTCTTTTGAGAGAGCAGGTGGTCGACGTGATAAGGACTGTCATAGAAAACATCAGAAAAGATATTCTTGCGGCAGAAGAGCCGCTTGGAGATTCTTTCGTTTCTTATGAGTCGGTGGTGCAGAAAGTGATTGAAGCTGTCAGTTATTCTCACGTTAAAAGTCTGCGCCGGGTCATCAATGGAACCGGCGTAGTTTTGCATACAAACCTGGGAAGAGCAAAGCTTTCAAAAGCCTCCATGGAAGCTGTATCGGAGGTGGCGGACAAGTACTCTACTCTCGAGTATGACCCTGTCAAGGGCGGCCGGGGCTCGAGGCACGTCCACGTGGAGAAAGTGATAGAGAAGATAACGGGAGCGGAGGCCGCCATGGTGGTCAACAATAATGCGGCTGCCACAACTATATGCCTTGCAGCCTTAGGAAGAGGAAAAGAAGTTATAATTTCAAGGGGAGAGCTGGTGGAAATAGGCGGTTCGTTCAGGATACCGGAAATCATGGAAGAAAGCGGAGCATATCTGGCCGAGGTGGGTACTACCAACAAAGCCAAGCTTTCTGACTATAAAAAGCGGATAAATGAGAATACCGGAGCCTTGATGAAAGTCCACACCAGCAACTACAAGATAATCGGCTTTACCGAAGAAGTATCTTTGAAAGAACTGGTCAAGTTGGGCAGAGAAGAAGACCTGCCGGTGATATATGATATGGGCAGCGGTCTGATGGTGCCTCTTGATGAATACGGAATCAGCGAGCCTACCGTAAAAGCTGCCATGGCCGACGGAGCCGACGTGGTGCTTTTCAGCGGGGACAAGCTGCTGGGCGGTCCTCAGGGCGGAGTCATAATAGGCAGAAAAAAATATATAGACATGATGAAATCTCATCCGCTGGCCAGGATACTTAGAGTCGACAAGATGACCCTTTCCGCCATGGAAGCCACTTTCAAGGAATATTACGACGACGACAACGCAAAAGAAAAGATACCGGTTCTGGCCATGCTGACCAGGAGTCCTGAACAGCTTAAAGATGACGCGGAAAAGCTGCTTTCCGTGATAGAAGAGACTGCAGGAGACTGCCCGGCTGGCAGACGCATAGTCGCTGCGGTTGAAGAAACGGA
>ENA-ORUG01000584-ORUG01000584.1-human-gut-metagenome-genome-assembly--contig:-NODE-584-length-40708-cov-5.626276_pt1 | contig 40708 bp, 28 predicted proteins | sample MGYA00242079_ERZ509207 | MGnify/ENA primary metagenome ERZ509207 (study PRJEB26280, sample SAMEA2338780) | human gut metagenome | biome: human gut; feature: human-associated habitat; material: faeces...
TTTATAATTGAAATTGGCTACTGGATGTGGTTGGTGGTTACCTCTTGTTAAGGAGTTTTGAAGCCTTGAATCTTGAATTCCAGGTAAGTAGATCCTTCTATTTTTTTACAGGAGGAAGGCTTATGTATATATATTTACATATTGATGTTGCTATGTGCTTATTTGCCATAGTAGAAATACTAAAAGTAACATTGATGATTATAGAAAAATGCAAAAAGCACTAATCACCACCGACAATGGAAAAAGATTAGTGCTTCAGCATTAGTTTTATTTCAGAGTAACCACTGCTTTTCCAGTAGTCGTTCTCTATATGTATTATACAGATAAACCAAATGTAATTCCACAACAAAAGCTAGAAATCCCATACAACATTTTATTTATGTTAAAAGCATCTATTTTCACTTTATTTAAAGTGAATATTGAGATTTTTGTGTGATACAACTGTCGAAAAAAAAGAATAATTCAAACGAACTATCCTTTCTTTGGTTGAATCCAATACATACTTTCTGCGACACGAACCTTCAAACCATCCATTATCATTTCTTTCTGCTGAAAGTTAGCCAAAACATTCAAGCGATTCCAGAAAGTTCTTTCGCAAGTGGATTTTCCATCAATAAAACATTCCATTTTGCGTCTCCCTCGACGTCTATCATAGAATATTATGAATCCGCTTACAAGTCTTGACTTTATTTATTTTTATGATTCGTTATTTTACTGAAATAACTGTGTATCCCGCATTTGTCACGGCATCACTCAACATCTGATCTGTGACATTCTCCGTGCAGTTTAATGTAGCTGTTTTTTCATCTAAACTAACCACTACATCACTTACACCTTCTACTTTACTTAAGGCATCCTTTACATGTGCCACACAATGCATGCACATCATACCATCTACTGTTACTACTTTTTTCATTTTCTTTTCCTCCTTATATTCAACGGGAATATAACCCGCATCTTCAACCGCTTGTCTTAAAGCCACCTTATTCACTTGTTGCACATAGTCAATATCGGCCTTACCTAAATTATAATCCACACGAACTTCTTTTACATTTGGAACCTTCTTTAAAGCATCCTCTACTAACCATGCACAATGTCCACAAGACATACCATCAATATGCATTGTGTACGTTTTGACTTCTTCACTTTGAACTTTAGGTTTAAAATAACGAAGTCGCAATGCGTTTGTGACAACACAAACACTACTCAAAGACATACATGCAGAACCAATCATTGGTGATAATCGAAGTCCAAATGCCGGATACAATAGGCCTGCCGCAACTGGAATTCCTAGAATGTTATAGAAGAAAGCCCAGAATAAATTCATCTTGATATTCTTGATGACATCATTTGATAAATCGATTGCCGTCACTACATCCAATAAAGAGCTTTTCATCAAAATCACATCCGCACTATCCAAGGCAATATCGGTTCCAGCACCAATCGCAACCCCAATATCAGCACGCATTAATGCAGGCGCATCATTGATTCCATCACCCACCATCATAACCTTCTTACCTTGTTCTTGAAGCCTACGAATTACACTCTCCTTATCTTGTGGCAACACATCACTAATCACTTCATCCACACTTAAAGATTTACCAATCGCATTCGCTGTTTTTTGATTGTCTCCAGTCAACATAACCACACGCATATTCTTCTTTTTAAATTGTTCTAATGCAACCTGACTCGTACTACGAATGGTATCCGCCACACTAATTAAACCGATCACATTTTGATCTTTCACAAAAATCAATGGAGTTTGACCTAAACTTGCATAAGCATCTAAGTCTGATAAAACATTTTGATTTATTTGAATATTTTTCTCTTCTAATAACCTTTTATTTCCTGCCAAATACACATGTCCATTTAGCTTAGCCTGAATACCACGACCCGAAATGTTTGTGAATTGTTCAGGTTGTTGAAGCTTTATATTTTTATCTTTCGCATACTCCACAATGGCCTGTCCCAAAGGATGTAAAGAACCACTCTCTAAGCTTGCCGCCATTGAAATAAAGTCATTCATACTAATATTTGTATATACCTTAACACCTTGAACACTTGGCTTTCCTGAAGTAATCGTACCCGTCTTATCCAATACAATCGTATCAATCGAATGTAGCTGTTCTAATATGGCAGCCGACTTAATTAAAATCCCATTTTCCGCTGCCTTACCCGTACCTACCATAATCGCAACTGGCGTAGCTAAACCTAAGGCACAAGGACAAGAAATTACAAGTACACTAATCGCATTGGATAACGCAAATTGAATCGTTTGACCACTGATCAACCATGCGATAAATGTAATCAATGCGATTAAAATCACAACTGGAACAAACACTCCACTCACTTTATCTGCCAAACGAGCAATAGGGGCCTTTGAATTACCTGCATCATCGACTAGCTGAATGATCTTAGCCAAAGTTGTATCTTCACCTACTTTTTCAGCCTCAAACTGAAAAGTACCATTCTCATTCATAGTAGCTGAAATAACTGAATCCCCTACATTCTTTTCTACCGGAAGACTCTCACCCGTAATCGCCGACTGATCCACATAACCTGTACCCGAAATGACTTTACCATCTACTGGAATTCTTTGTCCCGGACGAATTACAACTACATCATGAATTCGAATACTTTCACTCGATACAACAATTTCTTTACCATCCCTTAAAATTGTCGCATTTTTTGGTGCTAAGTCCACCAACTTGTCTAAGGCATCACTCGTTTTTGCCTTGGATCTAGACTCCAAATACTTTCCAACACTAACCAAAGTCACAATTGTTGCGGCCGACTCAAAGTATAAAGAGTGCATTGCCATATGGGCCATTTCCATATTCTGCACACCAAAATAATAGGCCATCTGATAAATACCGACCAAGCCATACACAAAGCTTGCACCTGAACCCATCGCAACTAAAGAATCCATGTTTGCCGACTTTTTAATTAAAGCCTTAAAACCAGTAATAAAGAAATGTCTTTGAATAAACAATATAAATAGACATAGAATCAGCTGTGTTAAGGCTGAAACCATCATCCATTCCATACCCTCTAAAATAGGAAGGCCCACCATAGGACCCATCGCAATTAGAAGTAAAGGAACCAATAAAACTAAACTCAAAGTCAATCTTTGTTTAGCACTTCTTTGATCCGATTCCACTCGATTCTGACGATTCTGCCATTCTTTGCGAACCTCTGTCTTTTGACCATGCACACTAGCTCCATAGCCAATCAGTTTTACAGCTTCACAAATCGTTTGTTCATTCACCTTATCTTGATCAAATTCAACCTTCATTGAATTCGATAATAAAGAGACATCACAATGACTCACACCATCTAACTTACTCACAACACGAGTTACATTAGCCTGACAAGCCGCACATGTCATGCCTGTCACATCAAACTTTTCTTCCATTAAAACCACCTACTTTATCTTCTTTACTAAATCCATAACCTCACTCATGATTTCTGTATTTCCATTTTGCACATCCTCAACAACACACGTATTTAAGTGTTCCTGCAAAACAATGTATCCAAATGCCTGCAAAGCACTCTCTACAGCCGCTACCTGCACTAAGATGTCGCCACAATAACGATTCTCCTTCAACATATTCTCAATTCCATTCAATTGTCCTACCATACGATGAAGACGATTCGTCAATTGTTTGATTTCTTTCTCATCTCTAGGCTTATGCTTTTTATGACAACACTCACTCATTGATCTCACCTCGATATAATGATATACCCCCTATAGGTATATTTCAAGTGATATGATTTGTGGCATAATAAAAGAAAGGAAAAAACTCTATGAAATATAATTATTACGTGTACCTGCCAAGAATTGGAACCATTCTTGTCATGTTTTTAACGTGCAGTGCACTCTTCTCAAAAGAAATCTTTTTTAATATCATATACCTTGTTTTTGTCGTGCTCTTTAGCCAAATTCTATTTATATATGAAAAAAGACTATTAAAAAACAATGAACCACAATACGAAAAAATCAGTTTTCGCGATTCATTGTTGATGTATCCCATTCTATTAAAAATTGAACTATTCCTATTTGCGATTGTCAGCCTATTTAGTATATTGATCCTTCTATGCATCAATAAAACCATTATGGCACTAATCACATTTGGAGTTATCACAATTATTATTTCACTCTATTTCAATATGCGAAGGCACTAGTAAACGTCATTAAAGAGTAAGACAGTTCTGATTTTATCGTCTTACTCTCCTTTTTATTTTTTGAATAATTATAAACATTTTTTATCTATACTTCTCTAAGTTGCTTTAAATATATCATTGCTCATTTTACTTGGTTTATCTCCAACTGGACTCATGCCGTGCCCGCACACATTAAAAGCGAACCCTACCATTATTATGATAGTGATTCGCTCGTTTGATCTGCTTTTTCTGTTTGCCGCAACATGCGATATCCAACCCCCACATGCGTCTGAATATATTTAGGATTTGAAGTGTCTGGCTCAATCTTTTTACGCAATGTAGCCATAAACACACGAAGACTTGGAGTCTCTGTACCCTGAACGCTTCCCCACACTTCTTGCATGATATAATTATGTGTTAAAACCTTATCGGTATTTTTAGCTAAAACACACAACAATTTATATTCAATCGGTGTTAAATGGATTTCATGCCCATTCTCATATACACAACCCTGCGCATAGTTGATTGTCAAATCTCCATTTTCATATACACTCTCATTTACACTTATGGTCTGACTATTATTTAATCTTCGAATTGTTACACGAAGTCTAGCTAACAATTCATCCACTGAAAATGGTTTTGTCAAATAATCATCGGCCCCTAAATCTAAAGCTTTCACTTTATCTTGATCTTCACTTCTTGCCGAAACCACAATAATTGGAATATTTGACCAAGAACGAACCTTCTTTATAACTTCCAAACCATCCATATCTGGCAGTCCTAAATCTAGAAGCATAATGTCAGGATTATAAGAAAGCACATTCATGATTCCTTGCTTCGCAGTTTTTGCCAGACGAAACTGATAATTTTCCATCTCTAGAGTTGTCGTAATCAAATTCCCAACCGCAATATCATCTTCAATTACTAAGATTTGAACTTTATTCATACAACTTTACCTCCACTGCATCCAATACAAACTTAAAACAAGCTCCATGAGGCTTTACATTCTCTACCCAAATCTTACCACCGTGCGCCAAAACAATCGACTTACACAAAGATAGACCTAGACCCATGCCACGTCTTGTATCTCCACCTCGATTGTTTTCCGTATAGAACATCTCAAACAATTGATCTGGATGTAAAACACCATTTCCATCATCTTGAACTTCAATTAAAATTTTATCCTCAACCCGCCTAGCATTCAAAGAAATATTTGAATTTTCAGGCGTATATTTGATCGCATTATTTATTAAATTCACTAAAACCTGAATAATCAAGCGTGCATCCATATTAGCCATCAATAAATCATCCTCTAAATGCATAGAAATATTATGTTTACGTTTATTACGACCCAAATGATGAATGGCCTCTCTAAAAATATCCTCAATCATTTCTGGTTGTAAATTCAACTGCATCGTACCATTTTCAATTCTCGTTATAAACAATAAGTTTTCCACCAAATCATACAACCACATCGCATCATTATAAATATCTTGATACAATTCCTTCTTCTTTTCTTGTGAAAACGCATTCTCGTTTTCCAACAATAAACCGGCATTGCCTGAAATACTAGTCAGTGGCGTTCTTAAATCATGCGAAATCATACGTAATAAATCGGCTCGCAACGCCTCTTGTTTGGCTTGCTGCTCAATTTTTAGATTTTCTAAACGAATCATTTCCTTCTCTAAAGCCATACCACACTCGTCCAATATCGCAAGCCACAAATTTTTTTCAAAAGAATCTATCTTATCTTTTAATACAATTCCAACCACGCCTAACACTTCGTGCGTTCCATTAATAGGTAAATATAAACACATCGAATCCGAATGATAACTCGTTGTCTTTCCAGCCTCATGCCTATTTTTATAAACCCAAGCCACAATATCCGTTTCTACAGGACACTGTCCTAATAGAATAGGCTCATCATTATGTGGATACAACACTAAATCCGTATCCAATAATTTATGCAGTTGTTTTAACATCGAAGCATAGATCGCATTCATATCATTCGCCTTTTGAAGCATCTGGCTCATCTCCAATAAGACTTGCGTACGATACACTTGTTTGGCATTTTCGAAAGATTGTTTCTTTAATCTTGTCATTAATGAACTAGATGACATGGCCACCACAAACATAACAATATATGTCGTAATATAGCTTGGATCACTCAACAAAGAAAAGTAGGGGTATGTAAAGAAAAAGTTAAAGCATAACACTGAAAATAAAGACGCCAACAAACTATAGATATATCCACTTGTCCAAATGGATACAAATACAATGCCCAAGATATAGATCATAATAGGCGTTGTAATCAAAAATTGAAAGTGCATAAATCCCTTGCCAATAAGCGTACAAAGAAAAAGAATCCCCATCATTTTTAATGTATCTTTCAATGAAAAACTCAAAAGATTAAAATTAAAATGAAACATGCGACGATAATCCTGCGGATAATTCACAGAATATATATCAATATCTTTCAACTTAAACAATGCTTGTTTTGCCAAATTTTTTTCTAAAACAACACAATCCACCTGAGAAACACCCACATATTCCACAAGCTGAGGCAATACATCCTGTCCATAAAGAATCGTTACTTTTGCCCCTTTACTCTCCGCATACTTAATATTTTCACGTAAACAACTCTTTGATGCCGCACTTGCCCCCTCATATTTTGGAGTTTGCACAAAAATAGCACTCAATACTGCATGATTGCTTTTCGCAATTTGAGCTCCCTTATCAATAACTCTAGAATTATATTTAGAAGCCGATAAACATATTAATACATTCGCCATAAAGCTAGTATAACACAAGCCCACAAAGAATCATTCATCTTAACATTGTCTTAACATAGTGTTAGAATACTTTATGGAATCTTAATACAGACTAGTGTAGAATGTTTTAAGATATTAGAATAGGTGGTTTTATGTTTAAAAAACGTATGAAACGCATTACCCCAGGACAAATGATCATCCTCAGTTTTGCGACTATGATATTTATCGGTGCCTGCCTGCTTATGCTTCCATTTTCCACAAACGATGGTAAGGGCGCACCATTTTTAGATGCATTATTCACTTCAACCAGTGCCTCCTGCGTAACCGGACTGATTATGCATGACACAGCACAATATTGGTCCCCATTTGGACAACTCATTATCTTGATTCTGATTCAAATTGGAGGTATGGGCGTCATTACGATGGCCATTCTACTCTTTGTTCTTGGAGGCAAGAAAATTGGTTTTAAACAAAGATATTTTATGCAACAATCTATTTCTGCCCCAAAACTAGGGGGTATTATCCGAAACACAAAATGGATTCTAAAAGCTGCATTATGCGTCGAAGCACTAGGTGCCATCTTATTAGACATACGCTTCTTACCGCGTTTTGGACTTGTCAAAGGCCTATGGTATTCCATATTCCATTCCATCTCTGCCTTTTGTAACGCAGGCTTTGATTTAATGGGCACAAACCAAGCTTACTCATCTTTAACAGGATATGCCGGTGATATTTTAGTATCCAACGTCATTGCAGCACTTATCGTACTTGGTGGTTTAGGCTTCTTTGTCTGGAAAGATGTTGTTCAATACAAACGTCATTTGCACAAATATTCCTTACAATCCAAAGTTGTGCTATTTACGACAGCCACTTTATTAATTATTAGTACACTCTACTTCTACATCAATGACTTTAGCCATTGGAATATGCGTCTAGCCGATCAAATCAACGTTTCCATTTTCCAAGCCGTATCCCCAAGAACAGCCGGCTTTAATACGATTGATTTAAACAAAATGAATCAAAGCAGTATCCTCTTTATGACACTATTAATGTTGATAGGAGGAAGTCCACAAGGTACGGCCGGAGGATTTAAAACAACAACATTAGCCGTATTGATTCTTAGTATTCGTGCTGTATTCAATCATAAACAAAACCCACAATGTTTTGGAAGAAGAATTTCCATGGACACATTAAACAATGCTACAGCCTTATTTATGTTATTTATGGTATTATTCTTTACAGGAGCACTCCTTATTTCGGCCTTCGATCAACTACCCATTCTTGACGCCCTATTTGAAGCGGCCTCTGCCATTGGAACCGTTGGACTTACATTAGGAATCACACCCACACTATCAAGTGCATCACATTGTATTTTAATTTTCTTGATGTTCTTTGGAAGAGTTGGAGGCTTAACTTTACTTTTAGCCATTTCAAAACATCAAGTTGTCGCAAACGCAAATTTACCACAAGAAAATATCACAATTGGATAACAGGAGGAACATATGAAATCAGTATTAATTATTGGTATGGGACGTTTTGGACGTCACATGGCACAAAAACTATATGATTTAGGGCATGACGTTTTAGCCATTGATAAAAATGAAGAAAAAATCAACAAAGTCCTTTCTTATGTCACAAACGCACAAATCGGAGATTCTACCGACGAAAGCTTTATTGACTCACTAGGCGTATCGAACTTTGATCTTTGCGTTGTAGCCATTGGAGATGACTTTCAAAGTTCACTCGAAACAACAGCCCTATTAAAAGATTATGGATCAAAACTTGTTGTCGCAAGAGCCGTACGCGATGTACACGCTAAATTCTTATTGCGCAATGGAGCCGATGAAGTTGTATATCCTGAAAAACAAATTGGTAACTGGGCCGCCGTACGTTTTTCAAGCGAAAACATCTTTGACTACGTACAACTTACTCCAGAATATTCCATTTATGAAATTGCCGTACCAACCGCTTGGATTGGAAAAACCATGTTAGAACTCGATATTCGTAGAAAATACCATATCAACATTCTAGCTACCAAAATCAATGGAATTCTAGACCCACTTCCAAGTGCTGAACATACTTTCCAGGAATCCGAAAACATTCTTATTCTTGCGCAAAATTCAGACGTACAAAAATTCCTTCGTTTTTAATGAAATCTTAACATGACGCCTCATTCTTTTACACCGTTTAAACATTTAAAATTCTACAATAAAGGTGTAAGAAAGAGGCGATTATTTATGTTAGGAATTTTATCAATAGGATCCGTAATCTACATTTCTTTCTTAGTCCCACGACTCTTAAATCACATCTTAAATATCACTCACCATTAATGTATGCCACGAGCATACCAATTATCCCCATTTTTAAGTTATAAATATACTTAAGAAAGGGGATTTTATTATTATGAAAACATGGAAACTAGTCAGTGGAATCATTTCCATTGTATTAAGTGTATTTGTCGTATTCCAAAGTATGATAGCAGGCCTTGCCAACGCACTAGAAGAAAGTGGACAAGTAAGTGGCAGTGCAGGACTTGTTGTTAGTATATGCATGCTTTGTGGAGGAATTGTATCGATTGTATCTAGAAAGAATAATTCAAAAGGAACCAACATTGCACTTCTAATTCTATTTAGTTTAGCTACATTAACAGGCTTTGTACTTGCAGAAAATTATTCAGACCTATATATAATCACTCATTCTCTTTTTGTTTAATTCCTCATCCCTTTTCTCTCTGTTTCTGTCGGTGAATTTGTACAGTCTTTTCACAGGGTGTTGAACAGTGTTAAATGAATGATTAAACAAGGGGTATGACAAGAATCCAAGTGATTATTAAACATTCCGCTCATTCTCGTTATTTTCTATTATATCAAATTGTTTGGCTTTGCAGAGATGATGTATGGTATATTATCCTTGTCGGGTGATTACACCAATGCATCAATCCTAACAAATCATCCAATAGAACCAGTTGAAGCTGGTCCTTTTTTTTACTCTTAAGAAACTTTATGATTCAGATAATTTTGATATTCTTCGTCAAGGTCAAAGTTTGCTGAGAACTTCTTCCCTATGAGAAAGTCAGTATATTCGTCTTCTCTATCACTTACGATAACATCGTCATCTACATCTTTCTGTACATATTCAGTTTCAAACATGAGGTTGTAAAGCACTGAATATCGTTCGATAATTGCACACTTGATTGGCATTGCTGTTAATGTTGTATTCTTACTGAAACATGATATTATATATGTGGAAAGAGGAAGTATTCTCTGCAATGGTGATTCTCCACCGAAGACGTTGAAGCGAGAAACGATAAAGCTTGGCGATTCCCGGCCGAAGACGTTGAATTGGGAGACGATAAAGCCACATAGAGGAAGCACTGCTTCCTCTATTTTTTTGGGTATCCGCATTTTGTGGTTGAAAAATATGAATAAAGCTTAGCAAGCATTGGCACAAGAAATAGAAATTTGTGTTAGTTGCTTGCTTTCTTTGTTTTATGTGTGTGGCTGAAAATCACTCATTGTTAAAAGTATCAGACCGCAATTTGAGGTTGAAAAATTGGAGAGTTGAGGATACGATTGAATTACATTAGGGATAAGGTGGATGTATATGAATAAATATAATGTTAACGACATTGTCTTCTTCATATCGAATGGATATCATGTCCGAGAAGCTACTGTGATTCGTACTGGTGGAGGCTTTTGTACGATTAAATTCAATGACAATGAAACTCCAGCAGGAACTAGAGTTAGAGTAACCAAGTTATTTAAGACTAAGCAAGAAGCTGAAATTGTTGTTGAAAAAACGCATAACACACTGTTATACTAGGTTTTGTTGGATGAGCCATAAATCTTGTAAATCAAAATCATCCAACAATCCTATTCCATGAGCTGACATTCAACCCTTTCTGTCAGCTCTTTTCTTGTGTGCCGGGCATGGCACGAGTCCAGTTGGAGATAAACTAACCACGGGTAGTTACCGCCAAGTGTAGTGAACCACAAGCCGTTGATAGTGATGTCATGGGTGGAGGAAGTGGTGTAGCAATTCTTTGGAGCGTACGCAGAGAAACTTGATGAGGCTAAATGGTGGATAAGATTACTTAACAAATCAAGGTCCAAAAGGTAAACGTAAAACCAAGATGTTGTGAAAGAAATAGGGTACCCACAACAGACTTTCACTGTCTAGATATATGCCATGCTCGGCATACTAAGAAGAGCAGAGATTTTAACATCTCTGCTCCCTAGTTAATAATCCTTTAAACACTCATAGGGTTTTCAACCCTACGATTCTTGAAGACAACTTTTAGTCGACCCTATCTAATTGCGGAGTACCAAAAAAGACTCGGACAACTATATGTCATCCGAGTCATAATGAGCTATAAACCATTTTGGAATATGATTCATTCTAAGAGAATCAATCTATTTAAACCATCCAAATTTATTACGCATTATTTTTTCTTATTGCGACGTTTATATCCAAATAATCCAAGTACAGCTGTAGCTGATGCAAGAGCAGTAGTTGCAAAGAAACCTACATGTGTACTAGTTCCTGTGTTTGTACCATTGTTTTTGCTAGGTTTTTCTGTTGGCTTCTGCACTGGTTTATCTGTTGGTTTTTGTTCCGGTTTTGTATCTGGTTTATCAGTTGGCTTTTCTTCCGGTTTATCAGAAGGTTTTTGTTCCGGTTTTGTGCCTGGCTTATCCGTTGGCTTTTGTTCCGGTTTTGTATCCGGTTTTGTATCCGGTTTTGTATCTGGTTTTTCAGTTGGTTTTTGTTCTGAACCAGTAGCCTTAACCAAGTTTTTAACTGCTTTTTCTAATTTGTCTTTTGCTTCATCCACTTCTTCTTGTGAAACATTTGGATTTGCACTGACTTCATCCGCATATTCTAAAGCTTCTTTAAATTGCTTCCAAGATTCTGGTGTGTAATCAGATTCATTTAAAGTCACGCTAGAAGCAATTACTGTAGTTAATTCTGATTTATCAGCCTTAACTGCTAATCCTTTAATAGCTTCATCTAATTTTCTATATGCTTGACTAATTTGTTCTGATGTAGCAGCTTCATTTTCAAATACAGCTTTAGCTTCTTCTAATGCAGTTTCAAAAGCATCCCAGCTTGCATCTGTATAATCCTCTGATTTTTTATCCTGAACTTTATCGATTAATTCTTTTAGTTCTGGTTTATTAACCTTAACTGTCAATCCATTAATAGCTTCATTTAATTTTCTGTATGCTTGATCTACAGATTCTGGTGTAGCATTCTCATCTTCAAATACAGATCTAGCTTCTGCTAATGCATTTGCGAATGTTTCCCAACTTTCTTCTGTATAATCCTCTGAATTTTTATTTTCAACCTGATCAATCACTACTTTTAATTGTGATTTGTTGAATTTTAATTCTTCAATAGCTTTACTTAAGCTTTCACAAGCTTTATCTACAGCATCCTGAGAAACATTTTCATTTGCAGATACATCCTTAGCATCATTTAATACTGCTTCGAAAGCTTTCCAACTTTCTTCTGTATACTCATCTTTGTTTTTATTACCAGCTTCATCAATCAATGCTTGTAATTGTGTCTTATCAGCCTTAGCTGTTAATCCAGTCATAGCTGTTCTTAAGCTTTCACACGCTTGATCTACAACTTCCTGTGTTGCATCTTTATTACCATTTACTTCATTAGCTGTTCCTAATGCTGTTGTAAATGCTGCCCAGCTTTCTGGTGTATAACCTGCTTCTTCTTTACCAGTAGCTTCTGCAATCAATTTTTGTAATTCTGACTTATCAACCTGTTTTTTAGGTGCTAGACCTTTAATAGCTTTAGATAATGTATCTTGTGCAGCTTTTACAGTTTCTGGTGTAGATTTATCAGACTTCAATTCACCTTCAGCATTTGCTAATGCGTCTGCAAAGACTTTCCAGCTATCGGCAGTATAATCTGCTTCTTTCTTATCTTTAGCTTCTGTAATCAATGCCTGTAATTCTGATTTATCAACCTTAACTTTTAATCCATCAATAGCTGTTCTCAAGCTATCACATGCATCTTGCACTGATTTCTGTGTAGCATCTTCAGTATCATATACTGATTGAGCATTTTTCAATGCTGTTTCTAAAGATTTCCAGCTTGCTGAAGTATATTCAACTTTGTTTTTGTTACTTGCTTCATCAATCAATGCTTTTAACTGTGTCTTATCAGCCTTAACCGTTAATCCATCAATAGCTGTTCTTAAGCTTCCACATGCGTTGTTTACACTTTGCTGTGTTGCATTTTCATTTCTAAATTCAGATCTAGCAGCTTCTAATGCAGTTACTAATTTAGCCCAGCTCTTTGCTGTATAATCAGTTTCTGTTTTACCTTCTGCTTCTTTGATCAAAGTTTCTAATTGTGATTTATCAACTGTCTTAGTTGCTAATCTATCGATAGCTGCTCTTAAGCTTTCACATGTTTGATCTACAGTTTTCTGTTTAGCATTTTTATCGCTATTTACTTCTTTCGCTTTTTGTAATTCAGTTGCAAATGTTGTCCAGCTTTCTGGTGTATAATCTGCTTCTTTTTTACCTTCTGCTTCTTTGATCAACGCTTCTAATTGAGATTTATCAACTTTCTTAGCTTTTAATCCTTTAATAGCTGCATCTAATTTTTCTTGAGCATCCTTAACAGTTTCTGGTGTAGAGTTTTCAGAATTTAATTCATCTTCTGCATTTGCTAATGCTTCTGCAAAGACATTCCAACTTTCTGTTGTATAATCTTCTTCTGCTTTGCCTCTAGCTGTTTCAATTAACGTTTGTAATTGTGCTTTATCAACATTCATATACGTTAATCCTTTAATAGCCGCATCTAATTTTTCTTGAGCATCTTTAACAGTTTCTGGCGTAGAATTTTCAGATTTATATTCAGATTTAGCTACAGCTAACGCATCTGAGAATGATTTCCAACTATCTTCTGTATAGAACTCTTGTTTTCCATCATATGCTTTAGCTTTTTCAATCAACTTATTTAAGTTTGTTTTATCAACTTCCTTATATGTTAATCCAGTAATAGCTTTATCTAAATCTTCATATGCTTTTTTCACTGTCTCTGGTGTAGATTTTTCATCTGTAGATTCAGATTTAGCTAATTTTAAAGCATCTGAGAATGATTTCCAACTGTCTGCTGTATAGAACTCTTCTTTTCCATCATATGCTTTAGCATCTTCAAGTCTCTGTTCTAGTTTTGATTTATCTGCTTTTAAACCTTTTAATCCATTCTCAAGCAATTTACAAGCATCGTCTACTTCTTTTTGAGTAATCGGGTTATTTTTAACAGTTTTTGCACCTTCCAATGCATTTTGCATTATATCCCAACTATCTGTTGTTATATACTCTTTTAATTCTGCTTTTTTCTCAGCTTGTTCAATCAATTCATTTAAATGAGTTAAATTAATTTCACGATCTGGACTTATTGGTTTATTAGAATCTGCATTTATTTTTACACCATAAGCTTCTAACTCAACGATATGATCAGAAGTACCTTCTCGATCCGATCTTCCATTTACGTAAACACGAATATAACGAGCAGTCTTCTTTTCAAATTCTATTGTCTTACCTGCTGATGTTTCACTGTATAACGGATCAGCACCTTCACCTCTGTTATGAACAGTTCCAGTTGTATCAGAGTTATATACTTGATCTTTTTCTTTAAAATTTTCATCTTTACTTAACTCAATAACTGTTGGACCATATGTTCTTCCATCATCATAATAACGAGTTAAATGAATTTTATTTATTTCATATTCCTCACCTAAATCGACTTGAACATATCTAGAATGTCTTTGACCATCAGATGTATCCTTAAGCTCTAAATAATTACTAGTATCTTTCTTTCCATCATTCAAATAATTAAATGGACGATCTGATTTTTCAGCCACTGCTTTATCTTCAGTTACATCATAAGCTGAAATCTTAACTTTTTTATTAGTCGAAGAGCTAACAACATTACGTTCAACATTTTCCTCTGGTTTTAATTCACCTACTTCATCAAAACCTAATCCTTTGTCATGTAATGTAACATATTCAACATCTCCTGTTAAGCCATCACCAAATACTAAGTTTCCTTTCGAAACATTAGGATTTACTTTTGAAGCATCATATGTTGAGTTGACAAGTTCACCATCCATATAAAGCTTGATCATACCATTTTCTTCTTTAACAGCCGCAAATTGATGTTTCTTTCCATCTGCAATAATTCCTTCAACAGATTCTGTAACTGAGCCATCATTTTGACGTGTCTTTTCAGTATGTTTTGAATTAACACTCATTCCATTAAAGTTGAATGTTAAATATCCATCACCATCAATACCAACAGTAAATGCTCCATCTTGTCTTGCAATTTCAGCATTTGTTTGAGTCGTATTGATTTCACCAGATACAGTGAATCCACGTGTTCCGTCTAATGCATATTTATTTCCTTTATCAATTGGTTTTCCATCTAATGTAGTTTTTCCAATTCCATTAATCAAATCTTTTGCATAGTAATCATCAGTGAAATCTGTTTTTGATACATTGCCTACAACATCTTTTACTCCATTTACTTTTACTGTAACATCCGAAGTATCTTCTAACTCTTTTTCTACAGTAAGTACTGCAGTACGTAAGTCAGCATCCAATTTAACATCAGTAACCTTATTTCCATCTACAGTAAAGTTACCTGCTTTTGGAGTTTGAATTCTTTCATCAAATGTAACACTTACCTTGTTTTTATCAGCATGCATTGATTCAATTTTTGCTGGTGCTCCATCTTGAGCACCGTATTGAACAATCAATACTTCTTTTGGTTTTAATGTATAAGTCAATTCTGTGTTGTGAGATACAGAATCATTTGTTTGACGAGATTGATCACCAACAACTACTTTTCCATAAACGTTTTTCACTCCGCTTGAAACGCCAACTTTTTCATCTAATTTAAGAGTATATGTTTGTTCAACATTTTTAGGGTTACGAATTGAAACAATACCTTGGTTTCCATTCCAACAAGAGTAACCATATACATCACCATTTTCTGGATCTCCACCAAACATTTTTGATTTTTGAAGTATATCAAAGTTATCTTCAATCCAATTTGCAGCTTCGGCATTTACTTGCCATTTTTCATCATCAAACATAGATGGTGAATAATAGTATTCCCAGAATGCAGTACCACGAGTACCTAACATGTACAGGTGATTACGTAATTCATCAGTTGTATATTCAATTTGTCGGCCCGGACCACCTGGAACATTATGAGCTGTTTTTGCATAAACTGGATCATGGTTATAGAAGTATTTGTTCGGTAACTGCCACTGATTATTTGTAAAGAATTCATAATAGTCACCATCACGGAATGTTAACATCTGTTCTTCATGGCTACTATTAAATTTATTCGAATATCCAGTATCACCAGTATTCTGCATCCATACACTATTTACCCACTGTACATGCCATGGACTTGGGTTTGCATATGAAGTCATGTTGATCCATAAATCTGGGCGATTTTTACGCATTGTTTCGAACATGTCTGTCCAACGCTCATATGTTTCAGAAATTGTACACAATTTGTCTGTTGTTGTATGGGCATTAGACGAATTTGTTGATGGTTCTAACAACATACCATCTAATTTCCAATAGTTAATATCGAATTTATTTTGATAATCAACAAAGATATCATTAACTAATTTATCCAAATAACGACCATCAGAAACGTTAATATCATTTCCAGAATTTTCATTTCGAGATCCTAAATTATTATTTGCGATATAATTTGCGATTTGACGTTCTGTACCGTATCCACCACGAGGACCTAACCATAAACCAAAGTTAGAACCCATCTTATTTACTTGGGAACTTGAATTATACAATTCATTAGGGAATTTATTTGCACTTCTATCAAAATCCCAGAACGAACTATAATTTGTCCATCCATCATCAACTACATAAGAATCTAATGGATTAACACCATATTGTGTAAAGCCTTTTTCAATTTCGTTGAAACTTTCCTGGATATTTGAATCAGTGATATCCTTCATATTATCGTACCAAGAGTTAAACTGTTGTCTAAATCCTGTTTTTGTAGCGATAGTTTCAATATATTCATAGAAATCAGACTGAACAACTTGATAGTCTGTGCTACGTGCAGCACCTACAACAGCATCCCAAGTGATCATCTTTCCAGATTGACCGTTTGCGTTGTTATAGTTGTTATAGTTGTGGAACTGTCCATCGGACTTATCGTTTTCTACCACCAAATTCTTACCATAGTGATAACGAATAAATCCTTTTTTATCACGAACTTTATTTTCCGCTTGAGGGAATTCACATCCCCAATACATTGATCCAACATAATAAGGCTGACCTAATTCAAGATAATCACCTTTCATATTTGCCATATGCGGATTATCTTGTAATTCTTGAATTGTCCAATAGTTTGTATCTGTTGATTGGTTAGAACCATTACCTTTTACATCACTATCTTGAAAATTCATATTTTCTAAATCGATATATTTAATTTTAGCTTGTTCTGCCTGTTCTTGAGGAACTTCAATCTCTAAGTGTTTTCGCATGAAAGATTCTCCATCCTTCATTGAAATCACTTCTTTAATTGTATATTGAACATTACGAGCAGTTACAGGTTTGAATTTAAACGTTAATGTTTTATAACCATTTGCTTCACCAACCACTGGATCTCCATCAACAGTCAAGTTACTTGATTTAATCTGTGAAGCAGATTTTTCAGGGAATTGAGCCTTATCTTTATAGAATTCTAATTCTCCAATAGATGTAACATATTTGTGATCTTTTGTCCCGTAAGAACTTTTAACTACAAATCTTAAATATTGTGTATTAACTGCTTCATTAAAATTGGCATATTCTACTTTTGTTTTATTATCAGATTTAAAGGTACCTGATGCTACTAACGTACCTTTAGTACTATCTTTTAAATCCGCTTCTGTTTTACATGCATATACTTCATACTCTTTGATATGACCTGCTTCAGTTGGATTACCCTGATGCAAACGCTTATGGTAAGCCAATGAATTTATGCCTTCAAGCTTTTTACCAAAATCAATGTAAATGTTATGAGGCCATTCATAAGAATCTTTATCACCTGGATTGGCGTATTGTGAGTGATAATATGTACTAGCATCACCATCAAAAATCAATTGAGCGCTTCCATTAGTTCCTTCATTCGTTGCTACACTGTCAGCTGTTGCTTTCCATTTTTCTTTTTCTGTAAACTTTTGTTCGGGAGCTTTAAATCCAGCTGCTTCTTGAGAGTTCTCCATTGTTTCAATCACAAACTCTTCACTAGAAGCTGGTGTCATTTTAGTTTCTCCAGATGTGCGATAGTTTGTTAAATATTCAGTTTTTAGCTTACCATCTTTGATAGAGAATGTACGTTTTAAGTAACCGTTACCAAAAGTATAGTTATCTTTTTCTTGTGTTAATCCAACAGTACCATTTTTTTGTTCTGTGCTTAAGTCTGTTTCTTGAGCTTCAATATACGTATTGCTAAATGGAACGATAGTCCCAAATGCAGTACACAAGGCTGCAACAGCTAATGCACTTTTGCATAATGAGTTATATTTCATGACTACATGACGAGGAATCCTAATTGTAAAATTAGGATAGGAATTGTCTTATGTCCTTTCTATTATTAGCTCGTCGCAATTCCTTTTTTTTACGTTTTCCAATTAAAAAAGCATATAATCAAACGATTGGGTGCTCTATGTAACTGTTAAACGCTTACATTAATGATTATACAGATTGACAAACGTTTGTATTTGTCTTTTTTAGTAATGTTTTTTCACTTTTTATGAATTTTATACAAAAAATCTTAAATCTACCTTAAATTTGAATATCGAATCATAATCCTTATTTTTTTCATCCCCCCAATTGATCAGAATTCAAGCATTAACATTTAGCAACCATGAAATTGTATCAAAGCAATCTTAAAACGAGATTTATTCATTTTTATAAACAAGTGTGAAATTGAACGCAAAAAATTAAATTGTTCAAATATAGAATTACTCATCTAATAACTAATTTAAAAAAAGACAGAAACCAAAAAATTTCTGCTCTTCATTTCTTATTCTACTTTCATATATTTCAAGCCTCCATACTTAACTTGAAAACGATAAATGTTATACTTTAATTCTAACCAATCTATATCAGAAATCGCATTATTCTGAATACATTTAAATATAATATTTTCAGACTCCTTTAAACAATCCAAAGTCTTAATCCACTTATTATACTTTTCGCTATTAGGTTCAACCGCCAAATCAATAAGATTATCATATTTAAAGTTGATTGTCTTATAGATTGCACGAATATTCTCAATAGTTGGTTTTTCAATTTTATCAACATAATCTAAAAGTAACATAAAACACCACTCCTTTGCATCAATATCCTATTATAGTCAATAATTTCAATCATTCTAGTTTTTTACTTTTTTGATAAAATTAAAGTGATTTCATGTTTCAATTTATCTACATCCATTGGTTTTGAAATATGGCCTTCCATCCTGCTTCTAATGCTTTTCTTTTATCTTCTTCAAAAGCATTGGCATCATCGCTATAATTGGAATATTAGCTTTATTTTTATCTGGAAGCTCACGAATCTTTTTCGTCGCCATATAACCATCCATAATTGACATCTGAATGTCCATTAAAATCAAATCATAAGTATTACTAGGTTTTTGAATCACTTTACCAACACATTCAATACCATCATTCACCCAATCTACACTAATTCCGCAGCCCTCAAGAATAACTTGAGCAATCTCTGCATTCAATTCATTATCTTCAGCTAAAAGAATACGTTTTCCTTCTAATGATTGATATGATTCTAAAACTTCTTCATTCATTGTTTTAATATATTCATCTACAATTTGATACTCAATTTTTGAGGTCTTAGAAGAATACAGGTAATGAAGTTCAGCATTATTATCTAGAGTGAACTGTTCAATATGGTCGCACAGTGCTTTTGCTTTTTTTCTGAGCAAAAGAAGCAAAGTCGACAAGCTGTACATTATTTTGAATAAGATAGGGAGGAATTGACGAGAGTTTTGAAGATTTAGAAGATAACCATTAATGATGATTCGATCAAAAGAAGATAAGACATCATTAATTTTGTCAGAATAAACACTTAAAATTTTCATGTAAGCCTCCAATCTTAATAAGCGCATTAAACAAGAACAAAGACAGAAGTCTGAGGTTCTGAAAGTATATTATTTAGATTTATTATAAATCAATTAGTGCTTAGATTCGAAGGCTTACTTTTTTTGTTAGGTTTGAGGACATTGTCCTCGCTATGATATAATTTCTTCAAGTAAAAGGGTGATTTATATATGGGATGTGAGTTGTTTTCAGACTTCTTTGCACAATATGATGTGCCAGTCATTCGCATAAGAAGACATGCGCTATTAAAGATTAATGATGTGGATGAAGAAAATATATACATTTTAAGAGATGGTGTCGTAAAAGTCAGTGTTTTAATGCTTGATGGACGTGAATTCAACATTACTTATTTAAAAGGATTTGATGCGATTTCTATGTTTAAAGATGCAGTGAACAAAAGTGATTTTTCTTCTTTGATGATTCGTGTTGAAAGTGATGGAGCAAGTTTTTATCATATCTCAAAAGAATTGTTTATGGAGTTTGTAAAGGAAAATCCAAAGCTACAAGAATATGTAAATTCATATTATCGCAAGAAATTATCAGAAACAATTTCTAGACATAAATTAATGACAATGAATGGCAAGAATGGAGCTGTGTGTGCTTTTCTATACTATTTGATTACTATGTTTGGAAAAGAGGTGCGTAATGGAATTTTGATTGATCTAAAAATTACGAATGATGATATTGCAGGTTTTTGTGGCATATCCACACGTAGTAGTGTCAATCGCATTCTACGAGGATTAAGAGAAGAACATGTCATTCGAACTTTATACAATAAGATAGTAGTCGTAGATGTAGACTATTTAAAACAATATGTTGATACTGAGGTGGATTCATAAATCTGATTTTTTTAAATACATAAAAAGAGCCAACTTAAAAGTGGGATGTCGACTCTAAAACTGGTTTATTATAAAATATATGGAGGACAATCATGAGTTGGTTACATGATAACCAGTTTTACTAACTATATCATGATTTACAATACGAAAAAAGAGCTAAACAAATTGATGTGGCAAAATGTCTAGCTCACTACATAGGAAGCTGGATATGCAAATTATAATATGAACAATATATCCAGCAATCAAAAGTATACCATCTTGTTGTGCATAGCTCAAAACTTTTTGTGCATATAAAAAGCTTTTAGATGAAATCACCTAAAAGCTTTAATAATATCCTTATTATTTCAAGAATCTAAATTCACCAAATGAAGAATTTACATGGAAATCTGGCTCTTCAGTTTTAGGATCTACCCAAGAAATCCATTCCATAATCGGATCATCACCATCTTTTTCTGGTGTAGAGAATTCAGCACGATAAACACCTGCACACATTACATCATTATTAATTAATTTTAAATCTTCTAATGACTTCAAAGGAATCTTTCCTTCAACAATATATCCAGTGTCTGTTACCTTACCCTTTGTTTCTAGACCATCTAATTTCCACTTACTATCAAAGTGACGATAATATTTAATCGAATAATCGTGTACACGTCCATCTGGATCTACTTCAATACCATAATATAATGGAATTCCACTTGTGGTTGGCTTATCTATAGCACCACCGGCAAAGAATAATTCTACACGATCTTCAATATCTACCGTACTCTCATCATCTTTCCAGTCTTTGTCTAAAACTACATCTTCATCTGTAACTTCAAACGCAAAATAGAAATCTGTTCCATCATTATATCCTTTGAATACTGTTAATGGAGCTTCTTTTGTATCCCAAGGAAAACTAAAATCACCGCTCATGCTTGGAACTGTACTCCAAACTTTATCGTCCAATGTACCATCAATAGTTGCTTTCTCATCTCTCTTTACAACATCATAATGAGGTGTTGCTGCTTCATTAAAAGCAACTGCCTTTGTTGTTTCTACAGAAGCATTAGAAGAACATCCAACTAAACCAAATGCTGCTAGTGCAAAAGCGCACGATAAAAAACGATATGATTTGTTCATTATTATTATCCTCCAAATATCGTATATTTACTGCGATAGAAAGCTTTCTTCAAAATCATCATATCATGTTGTGAAGGCGCTTACAACAATATTTACACATATTTATATCTATGTCTAAACACAAGACAAATTAAATAGCATAGAAACACTAATTAAAATATTATAACATAGAAAACAACAGTTCTACTTTAAAAGTTTCTGTGGTTTTATAATAAAAAAAGCATCTATACAAGATGCTAGTATATGCCATTCTCAGCTGCCGTTAGTTTTTTTCTACCTCTACTTTTTTCAAAGCGACTTGTTGCTGACTTAGGACAATCGGTCAGAGCCCTAATAAGTTGCCGTTAGTTTTTTTTCTACCTCTACTTATTAATGGATTTTATCCCTAATAAGTGACTTGTTACTGACTTAAGACAATCGGTCAGAACCCTAATAAAGAGAATGACAACAATAATAACATGTAGATAGAATCTCCATCTACATTTGTAATATACTATATATAGTGCAAAATGTAAATGAGTTCCATACTGTGGTATCTTTGAAGGTGAAGGAGAATTGTTCATGAAATTATTAAACAGTAAATCAGTAATAAACTGCATAGATTCTGAATTAGAAAATCATGCTAAAGAATCAGAAGAGATACTTAAAAAACTACTCTTATACAATGACTATGATTGTGCTGCTATTTTTAAATACTTTGATGCAGTTCATAAAGATGAAGAGCCAGTCATAAAGTCATGCAATCTCCATGACTGTGAAGAAATGATGCAATTTGCAGACATCAAAATGGGGTTGATTTAGCAGAAGTAGAAGGCTTTTTAACCTTTATCTGTTATGGTTCTGAGTATCAAATTGATAATCAAACATACATCGTTACTACTGGAATACAAATTAGACCTTTTGATGAAGCAAGAAACTTCATTTCACTTGATTTGGATAATTGATGCTCGAAAAAGATTTAAGACTTTCTCATTGAGATTGTCTTTTTTTGCTTTCTCCTTACTTATTACAAAAAAAAGGAGCAAATCGCTCCTAAAGGTCGATATCCAGCGTGATTGGACAGTGATCAGAGCCAAGAATATTCGTTAAGATTCTTGAACTCTTAACCTTATCCATTAATTCAGGTGATACGATCCAATAGTCAAGTCTCATTCCCACGTTGCTTTGTCTTGCTCCGCCTCGATAACTCCACCAAGAGTATTGAATTTTGGTTGGATACAAAGCTCTATAAGTATCAATAAAATTATTCAACAGATTCTTTCTAAAGCTGATTCGTTCCTCATCAGAGAATCCCGCACTGCCTCTAAACATCATCGGATATCTGACATCAACTGCATCATTTGCCACGTTGAAATCCCCACAAATCATAACTGGCTTATCCAAAGATTTCAGGTGATCTCCAAATGCTTTATCCCACGCTAAGCGATAATCCAAACGCATCAAAGCGTCTCCTGACGTAGGTGTATAGACAGTTACCAAATAGAATTTTGAATACTCCAAGGTTATAACTCGACCTTCATCATCGAATTCAGGGATATCCATACCGTATTTTACAGATAAAGGCTCTTTTTTGCAGAGAATCATAGTCCCACTATACCCTTTTCGCTCAGCACTATTGATATACTGATACGGATATTTGTCCAGATTCATTTTGATTTGATTGGGCTGGGCTTTCGTTTCCTGAATACACACAAAATCAGCGTTAAGATGATTCAAAACATCAGTAAAGCCTTTTTTCATTATGGCTCGAATTCCGTTTACATTCCATGAAACACACTTCATTAAGTGGCACCTCCTTATGTTTGTCAACTATATGGTATTACAAAAACAATGGATAATTCCAACAGCTGTTCCCGTCACCAAAACAAAATCTCGGTGAAAAGAGTTTACGTCGTTCAAAACAAACAAAATCCCGTTGAACACAAACAATTTCCTGGTTTTTAAGGGTTTGCACCAGCGTAAACTGTATAAAGCGTAATATTTTGGCTATAATTGGTTAATTCCAAGAAAATATCACAGGAATTTTGTTTGGGTTTGCAGGGAAAATGTTTGTGTTCTAATTAATAGTTCGATAACAAATAAGAAAAAGAATACTGAAGAGTTGCTGAATTATGCTCTAAATTCGATACTAGCTCTTATTGTTCCTGATTTCTACTTTGTATAGTAAGTGACGTATATGGTTTCAACCACTCCTTTTATTTTCTGGTTAACTGTATAAGTGTAACAAGAAAAGGAGCATATATACATGAATTTTACAAAAACTAAAAAGGTTGTAGTGGCAGGATTGTCAGCTTTGATGATGATGACCAGTACTACATCCGTATTTGCTGCCGAATCAGGCGACAAATCAACAACTTTGAATTATCAAGTTTCACCAAGCTATGACTGGATTATCCATAGTTCAATCGACTTTGGAGCTGATGCAGGAGCGAACCACACTGTTGATCGCATTGGTAATCAGGTCAAGGTTTTAAAGAATGTCATTCCTGAAGGCAAATACCTGAACATTTCAGTCAAGGGTTCAGGAGCAAATGATGCCTTTACAATAGATAACGGAGGAAGCGAAGTATTAAACTATGACGTTTCAGACGATAACGGCACTGTGGGGGTGAATGGAAATGTCTTATCTGTACCAGCAGGTACCAATACGGCAACTCAGAATATGAATTTTAAGTTGAACACAACGAAGAAATCTGCTGAAGTTGCTGGACAATACACTGGACGAGTTATCTACAATTCAAGTGTAGGTGACAAGAATGGTGGAACGACTTCTGGAACTGTAGAATCATATTCAGCAGGAGATACTTTGGATATTGAAGGGACTAAATATGTAGTACTAGAACAAAAAGAAAATAATCAGGCTTTAGTTATGACTGCTAGTAGTATTGGAAGCAAGGCGTTCCAACTTGGTTATCGTCAAGATAGCCAAAGTTTAAATACTTATGAAGGTAGTGAAATGGACAACTATTTAGAAAATGATTGGTATAAAAAGTTATCTTCTACAATGAAAGCAACTATTCAGCTGACAAATATCAAACAAGTTTCATATGCAGCAGCTGATGACCCAGACTCAAAACAAGAAACTGCACCTAATGGTCAGGTCTACAATACAATCAGCCGTCACGCATTCTTACCTAGCGTAAGCGAAATTGGAAAAGTGGTTGATTTGAAAAATCCAGATAAGGTTAAAATGTTTTTGAACGGTACTGACATCTGGACAAGAGACAGCATTCAAGGTAGCGGTATGGAATATCTGGATGCCGCCAATGGTAGTTTGAACAGCTACTATGTGAACCTTATGTGCGGTGTCCGCCCCGCTTTCGTCATTGATTTATCAGGCGTCAACTACTCAGTCGTAAAATAACTTATATAAACAATCAAAGCAGGTCCGTCCTGCTTTTTTCATGCCTTCGTATCGTCCATAAACTCCCTTAATTCTTCCATTCTTGGATTCTTAGCATTTTCTTTTCTGAGTCTTTCCTCATCTTCTTTTCTGATTTCCTTTAAATACTTGTAAAAAGTATTGTGAGAAACCTGTACAATATCCATCATTTCCTCATGAGTATACGATTTATCGGCAAGTAATGTTCTCATCAGGTCTTTGACTTCTAAAGAGCGTTTTGTTGTTCTTTTTGTCCCTTTCTGCACACCTGGAAGTTTTCGACCTTCTTCTTTTGCAATCTTAGACTTAGCTTGACGAATCTCCGCTTTACGAAGCTCACTCCTGTTTCTGGTGAACCTTAAACTATTTAAAGTTATAAGTACATTTCTTGCATTACACAACAAGCCTAATCTAGTCAGCAAGCTTCTTATATTATACGTGTCACATTCAGGGTTGTTGATAAATACCATGTCAATTCCATACTTGAATCCAATCTGATAGTACATATTCTGGTAAGTTTTGTCGTCTTTTTTTACGAGAAGCTCCTCAAAATCAATGAATATAAAGCCATAAGGATCTTCTGAATTTGCTAGAATCTCCAAATAATTCGTATTCATTATCACGCCAAAAGATTCAATGCCAACAATATCCTCTCCACCGATTTTTAAAGCTACTTTCCTCGTCCTGAGCATGTCATTTAGTTTTTGTCTTTCATTTTCAACATATATATATTTAACCTTTTCCATACTTTTATTATACTTGACTAATATCAAAAATACAGCTTTTTTGGTAGTATTTGCATATTATACTGGTAGTTTAAACTAATTACAATGTATTTTAGTGCTTATTTTATACGTACTACCATTTTATTATTGGCATTGTGGTATTTTTAATCTCGCATTATGATTTGTTTACGTTAACGACGTAGCAAGCTTGCAATCAATCAATAGATTATGTCGACCTAAATGGTCTGAAAGGATGAATATTATGATCAAAGTCAAAAAAACTCAATTAAACGGACACATCGCATACATCAAAGAAGAATGTACGAATGATGGCATAGTTGTCAGCACTGAACAGATTAACATTTCAGTTAAACAAGCAATCATAGATGGATTCACATATCTAATACTATATGACAATGAAATGAACATTATCGAAAATGCTTTCATGTATTTAAACTTTAAATCTTACGGAAGCACAAAGAATACAGCATCTTTAAATTCACGCTTTCAAAAAGCACGTGTGTTAAAGACATTCTACGCCTTTCTTGCGATATTCAACTATGATATCAACTCACTTGCACAAAATGAAATCCAGCACTATATCGACTTTTTAAAAGGATTGCCCGCAACCGGCTCCGAAATCACCGCACGAAGCATAAAAACAATAAATATTTACCTAAGCATCGTTCGTGATTATTTTAAACGCTTCAATATTGATTGTAATGCGTTGTTTGAAAAGAAAGAAATCACACAATATTACGTAGCAGACCGTCAGGCACTTGGACGTGGGAATCGTATCGCTTACGATATCAATCCTCGTTACAGATCTTTCAGTGCAGATGATATAGCTCCTCCTCGTTATATCAGCCCTGATGAATTCAAAAAACTATATGGACTTGCAAAAAAGAAAAACGATCATACAGCAATGCTTTTGATGGAGTTGATGTATTGCTACGGATTACGTTTAGGCGAATGTCTAGGTCTTACAATGGAAGATTTCGCACCTGCTACATACCAAAATAGAAGCTATTACGTGATGAAACTCAGAAACCGTGTTTCTGACAACAAAGATCAGTACTGCAAGAATCTTATCCACCCTGTTGACCGTTCTATCTACACTACAAGCGAATACATTGATTCAACGCAGAAAATTGTCATTACAGAACGTCTGTATCACGTTGTAGAGAATTATATTGAAAATACCTTTGAGCCAATTTTAGCAAAGCATCCAGACAAACATGATGTTGTTGAAGCTGATATTGTTGATCGTAATCAGCAGATTTTAGACAACTGCTACCTTTTCTTAAACAAAACTGGAAACCGTCTTACAGCAGCTACTTGGAATCGTCATTTGCGTGATTATTTTGTGGAAGCCGGAATCGACACAGATAAAGGTACTCGTCAAAATAATTTAAGCCACCGCTTTAGACACGGATTTGCCATGTTTCATGCTCATTTCAGAGAAGATCATCTCGAGGTTTTAGAACTTTCAAAAATGATGAGACATAGAAGCCTTCAATCTACGTTGATTTATTACAATCCAACCTTTGAAGACCAGATTGCTCTAACTGAAGAATTTCAAGACAATCTGTACAAGGATTTAATGGAATTCAGTATTATTCCTAACGATGAACAAGATGATGAGGAGGAAAACTAATGTTTAGAGACTTGAAAATCACAACGAAAATGAAGGATAAAAGAATCCTTCAAGCCATCACTGAATGCTACAACTCTATCAGAAAGCCTGATGAAAAAGAGCGTTCTTATTACTTAAAAGCTAAGCCATGTAAACAGATTGCTAAATTTCTCGCTGAAGTTTCTATAGAAAATATTAATTGGACAGTCATTTGTGACATATTCAATCTAGTCAAAGATATTTCTCATGGAAAACAAATTGTCACACTTTTTTTGAAATATCTTCTTGAAAACAATCTCTATTTTGGAGAATACAAGGAAAGACTTGTACAGGTCTATCTTCCATTACTTGAAAGAATGTCTACGCCAATTCCATATCTAGATCAATTCTATTGTTATGATAATTTTAGAAATACGTTAGTAATGACACACAAAAGAAAAGAACACTTAAGAGTAGGCTTTTTGAAATCAAAAGTCTTTTCTGAACCTGTTTGGGAATTGATTGAGAACTTTCTTCTTTCAGACGAATTTTCTAGTTTTAATTCAGAACACGGGAAAGTTTTGTTTGATTATTGTCATGATTTCTGCAATTCGTTTACGAGTTATAAGGATTTCGATAATGAAGTATTCTGGAAGGTTCTACACGGCATTCATGCAAATTTTTCTAACGACAAGGCTCTTGAAACAGATATGCTTGATGGCTGGATTCGATTTTATAGAAGTTTATGGGACACTTTTAATCAGCATGATTTCAACAGTTCAAACCAAGCAATGAAAATATCTGAAAGTCTTTTATTCAGTCATCTGTTTGTCAAATACATTAAAGAAGACTATCGCATTATTTGGTTCGATAAAACCTTAGATTTAGGGGATTGTAAGAACATCGTATTTATTTTTAAAGATGTGAATAAAATCTCATCTAAGGGTTTCAAGGAAGAATATCATGTATTTCATCTTTCAGGGCCACCTAGTCATTGCGGATACCGAGAAATAGTCTGGAAATATTTCTTAAGCAATCCAAACGCAAGTAATATTACAAGCAATAACATCGACATGCTTTGGAAAATTCTGAGAAGACTGTATTTACATAAATCTTACAAAGGCGAAACTGAGGATAAACAAAAATTGTTTCATGTTTCGAATCTAGAAGCAGCAATGATTGAAGATATGATTCAACGATGTGATTTATCGGCAAGAAATAAAAACACAAAAATTTCATCTATTAAGCTTTTTCTACAATGGGCAGAGGCAAATTCTTTCTTTACAATTGATCAGAATGTAATGTCAATTCTTAGACTGGTACCTAGTGATATTCCTGAAGAAAAAGTTGGAATTTCTGATGAGCATCTTGGAAAGATAAATCATTACTTATCTGAACATATGCATGATTCAGTAGAAGACGAACTTACATATTGTGTATTCCATCTGCTTCTTCAAGAGAAAATTCGTTACAGCGAGCTTCTAAATCTACAGGTTGACTGTCTTGTGGAAACTTCTAAGCCTGGATACTACGCAATCAAATCTAACGTTTCCAAAACCTCTAACGGGCAACCTGTGATTTATGGGATTACAAAAAAGACGTACAAAATCATTATGCAGGTGATTCAATGTACTGAGCAGATTCGTAGTGAATGTACGACCAAAAATATTGCCTCCTATCTGTTTCTGACTAAAAGCAAAAATTTTGGATATAGGCCATATTCAGCTTGCATGTTTAATAGGCGTTTGAAAAAAGCATGTAGCGAATTGGAACTTCCACAATATACCTCAAAAAATCTCCGAAAAACACATATGACAAAAGCCATTGATACAATGGTCGCAAATGGACATACAGCATTGGAAACAAGCGTAGTGACTGGACATACAAGTATCACAACGACCATGAATCATTACTTTGATGCTAGTATATCACAGGCAATCCAAGCGAATTACAACACTATCATTACTGGAGATGTTGTAGATGCCTGTTCTTTGAATATTGAAGATGATATTCAGGAGGGGCATGAAAGCCCTGAATATACAGTTGAAAATGGATGTGGTCAATGTATGAATGAATCCTGTACTGGAAACAGTTTTACGAGCTGTCTAGTCTGTGAACATTTTGTTACGACTCTTGAGCATCTTAAATTCTTCTTAAGAGAAATCGAGCACATTGATTCACAAATTGAACACGCTAAAACCCAACACGATGTAGAAGATTTGACGATTCAAAAACAGATTTATCTGACGTATGTCGATGCTATGAATAAACTTGCAGAAAAGAAAGGAGCTTAATATGCCAGAAAACAACTTAGCTTTTCCTGAGATCACTTCAACAGTTTCACAGGATAATTCAATCATCCCACAAACTCCTACGTACACAGTAGGATGCTTTAAAAACATCCCATATTCTTTCGTTGAACCTGAGCCATATGGTCCGTATCTAGATGCTGTTGCTGAACTCAGCATCTATAGCATGTTTGAAATTGAAGATTTCACGGATAAAACGCGCATTGACTTTAATGACGACACATGGGATTTCAACCCTTACGCACGGCCAAACATTAGTCCGAATAGTGCAAATGTGGTACATTTTGAAAACTTCCCTGAAAAGTATCGGTCAAGTGCCAAACTTTGGATTTTTTTTAAAATGCGAAATGGTGTCAAAGCATCCACGCTCAACGGTTATTGTTCAAAATTGGTAAATGTCTTTAAAAGCTTGTCTGAAGATTATCCAGGTCTTGATATTTCCACATATACTGCCAATGAAGTGTTTAGCTATTTTGCGTCAAACCCTCAGTCATCAGGCTCAAGAGCAGTAAAGACAAGAAATATCATGGAATATTATTCATTTGCTGAAGAATACTGTGGCCTTCATCATTGCATGGATTTAAAAAAGTTGCATGAATATTATGTCGATGCTTGTTATTCAAATGCAATCACGATGGAACAGCATAAAGAATCAAACATTCCAGGAGAATACTTCGATGCTATTGTTTGCAAAGGTATTGCTTCTATGACTGATAAAACACTGGAAACAGATAAGCGAATGGTTGCTGCTATGACTATTCTGTTAAGTCAAACAGGTCTGAGAGTGAGCGATCTTGTCGAGCTGAAGGTGTCTGATTTGACTACAAAACATATTCCAGCTCAAGGAGTTGATTCTCATTTTCTTCGCTATACATGCAACAAAAATAGTCGTGATACTGGTGCAAAACGTACATTTGATATATTTATAAATAACTTGGCTTATCAAGCATTTATGATTATCAAAGAACTGAGAAACGAATCAGAACTGTCCAAAAATTCCCCTTATTTATACGCCCCTGTTAAAGGTGTTGAAATACTTCCTGTCAATACTGGCACTTTCAATAATAGATATCGACGTTTTATTATTGATAATCTACCAAACTATATTTACAAAGACTGGGAAGGCATAAAAAAAGGCAAGCACAACACCAATACTTTAGTAAGTATTCCTAATCCACGTAAATTTAGAGTAAACTTTTGTACATGCCTTTACAAAAAAGGTGTATCTTTGGCTTATATCCAAGAATTTATGGGTCACGTCTATGAAGAAATGCGTGGATATTATGCTCGTGTGAGGGATGAAAGCTTAAAGAATCATGAAAAAGCAGAAGAAGTCATTCGCCAGATTTGTACAGATGGAGAAGATGTTCATTTACTTGGTGGAGATGGTTTTGGCGAGGAGATTCGTCAGCGTATTTCCGAGTTTTTGCGAAAGAAAAACGTTAACGTTTATGAAGATTTTGACGAACTTGTAAAAAAGCTGGAAGGATATTTCGAGATTCGTGTTAAGCAAGGTGGTATCTGCATTAAGCATTGTAGAATTCCTTGTTCTGAAGACGAAAATACAAATAAGATCCTTTGTGCGTTTAATCAATGTCCAAACCTTTTCTACACGTTCTACATGATAGATTCAACATACCTGACTTACACCGAACTGAAACGTTCAATCGAGTATAACGCTTCAAAACATTACCGTCTGTTTGCTGAAAAAGAACTTGATAAGTTGAAAAAGCTTATTACGAATAAGTTCCGCCCACAGCTCGAAGAACTTGAAAGTGAAATTGAGCGAAAAGGTGTGGAATACATTAAAGCAACTTATCCGGAATTGCTGGAAATTATTGAGAATTTAGATGAAATCAAACAGGAGGTAACAGTATGGATGAACAAATGATTAGACTAGAAAAGTTTTTACGTGATAACGGTGCTTCAACAAGTACTATTTCAGAAGCACAACTTCGTCAATTGAAAAGCATTGATGATGCCATTCAGAACAAATTAACCATTATATCTAAAGCAAACAAAGCAATTAGAGAAGCGGGAATCAATGTAGATTCAATCTCCAGAGCTTCGGGTATTTCGAGAACTACTTTCTACAACAATCCTATTCTTAAGACATACGTTGAAAGTTATTCAAGCAGGTCTTCTCAAGCAACAAGGGATGAAATCAAACGTTTGAAAGACGAAAACATTCAGTTGAAGAAAGAGAATTATGCACTTGTATCACATGATGCTCAGCAAATCATCACCAAAGAAGAAAGAAACTATTATTTGGTTCAAAACGAGCATTTGATGAACACGGTTGAAACCTACAAGGATATAATTGCGGAAAAAACACAAGCACTTGATGATTTACAGTTGAAATACGATAGATTGAATGACTTGGTCTCAGAGACACTTCCACATTCTAGAAATCATAGATTTAACTAAACTTCACTAAATAGTGAGGTTTTTTTATACACAAAAAAGCTTTGTTTCTCAATTATTTAAACAGTTTGAAATGAACGGTTAATTTATAAGCATAAAAAAAGAAGTTAAGACCTAAAAAATGTGTGTAAAGTAATAATAGCGCTTAAATAAAGTTTTTTGAGAAATTGTACACTTTAAAATGAACGATTATTTTAATTTGGTCAGCATGGTGCTTGATCAATGCAGTACTTGCCTTCATCTCATTAAGAAAAGGTGCCAGTAAAATCTGACACCTTTTAAAAACGCTTTACTTATCAAATAAATGGATATTTTTACACATTTTTCCGCACTTTTTAGTATTGCTTTTGCACATTTTTCCGAGGTTATTAGTACCTTTTTTACACATTTTTTCTGAAGCATAAAAAAAGACAGCAATTAAGCTGCCTATCTTACCATATCACGAGTGATGTCTTTTAAGCTTTTAGCCCCACACATCTCCATAGTATCTTGAAGTTCACTGCCAAGTTTATCCACTAAGACTTGAATACCTTCTTCTTTTGCTCCATAGATCGCATTCACAAATGGACGAGCTACAATGACAGCATCCGCACCCAATGCCAAAGCCTTAAAGATATCGACACCATTACGAAGTCCACCATCCACAAAGATTTTCATACTACCATCTACAGCTTTTACAATCTCTTCGAGTACTTCAGCAGTTGCAGGCGTCTGATCTTGAACTCGACCACCATGATTCGAAACCACAATTGCACTAGCTCCCGCTTCTTTTGCCTTTAAAGCCCCCTTCACACTCATAACACCCTTCACAATAAATGGTACAGGTGTATTTGAAATGATTGCCTTTAATTGTTCTGTATTCATTCTTCCTGCAGGAGGCTGACACCCCTTTAAGAAAGGAAGTCCAGCTGCATCTACATCCATAGCTACCGCAAAGGCATTACTGTTTAAAGCTAAATTTAGCTTTTCCAAATAAGTCTCTAAGCTCCAAGGTTTAACGGTTGGAATACCATACCCATTATTCTCTTTAATAATTCGTGTCGCATTTTCCATTATACTAGGATCTTTTCCATCTCCTGTAAACGCACAAATGCCAGCTTCTATACAACCTTTTACTAAGATATCATTATATCCATTATCATCATATGCATCTGAATAGTGCATGGCTACAGCTCCTACAGGACCTGCAAAAATCGGATATTTAAATGTATGACCAAATAGTTCTAATTCTGTACTTACTGGCTCATTATCTGTAATTGTATCCATATTTACACGAATGTTTTTCCAAGCATCATAGTTACGCATCGCAACATCCCCAATCCCTTTAGCACCAGGACCTGGAATCGTATTTCGACATGCCTTTCCATCACATACAGGACAAGACTTACATAATTTTGTCCCCATCACTTCACGACTTTTTTCCATCAATTCCATATAATTCATAATCATTCCTCCATTACATTCGCTATAACTAAACCTAATATTCCGGCTACCAGTTTCACAACCACAAACCAAGTCACACTTGCAGGATTGACTGAGGCAATAAAACCGAGTTGTCCGCCAAACACAAAAGCCCCACTCAATGAAAAGGCAGCATTTAAAATCTTGCCCTTCTTATTCATCTTACTAAATAAAGGAAGCATCGCAATACTTGTTCCAAAAGATAAGATAATTCCCATGACCGAATACTTATTAATATTTAATATTTGACCTACTCTTTCAATCTGACTCGAAAACTTTCTTAATACAATTTCACAAAATACTAAAGAACCACACACAATAATACTCATTTGAAATACAATGCGTAGTGCTTCATTGATTAATGTCACATTTGTGAAGTTCATATTGAAAAAGAAGGTTAGACAAACTAGAAAAAAGAAAATATACCCAAGCATTTGTACTAATTTAGAAAATACGGTTAATACCACAATTAATGTTTTAAATGAAATAAAAAATAAACCAATCAAAATAGCACAAATAAGAATTACGGGTAAAAACACAATCAAAAAATGATCAATATGCAATAAAAAGCCACAACCAATAAGAATAGGTAATAAACCTAAAATACCATACACAACTCCTTTTAAATAGTGATTCAAATCATCTGTATCCAGTTCATTTAAAAAGATTGGCAATTGAAAACTAATCAAGCACCCCAAAGTAGATGTTAATAATACACCACAGAAAATCAAGATATTATCTGCATGTGTCATAGACTCTATAATGGAATAGCCTCCAAGATCTGGCGCCAACAAACTTGAAATAATCATTTCTTTATTTTCAAATAAAGTGGCATGACCATTTAAAAACGCAATCGCAATACAATAAAAGCCTCCTACGCTCATCATAAAATCGCCCATCGTTATAATGCCTCGATCAAAAGAAGTGGCTAGTCCAAGTCGATTCTTAAACATCTTGTCAAATAAGCCTAAAGCGGCAAAGCATAATAAAATAAAAATAATCGGATTCATGCATTCATTCTATTATAATAATGAAAAAAAGTCGAAGAAAATTTCTTCGACTAATGTGCGTTACTTGCTGCAACTTTTACTCTAGACCACAAATCCGCAATGATCTTACGTGTAATTTCATCATATTGGAATACTTCATCTTTATCGTAACCAGCACGAGGTGTATATGCGTTAATACCATCATAATCTCCGCCTTTACCACCAAGTTCTTCCATAACTTCTTTATTTGGTGAAGTATATCCAACATAACTCGAATTATCCATAGCTGCATCATAACTAGTAATATAACGAATAAACTCATTCGCAAGCTTAGGATTCTTCGCATTCTTAGGAATAACCATCGCATCTGACCATAAGTTTGTTCCACTCTTTGGCATATAGAATCCCATATTTTCATTTTCTGACATGACATAAGCCGCATCTCCAGAATAAATAAGTCCTAAAGCCTTTCTAGCCTGTGCCATATTATCAATAATTTCATCTGTTACAATTTCTGGATCCATTGTCTGAACACATTGAATCAACCAGTTATATGCATCATTCAGTTCATCTTGACTTGTCGTATTCATTGAATATTCCAATGCTTTTAATGCCATCATGAATGAATCTCTTTCAGAATCATATAGATAGATATCTCCCTTAAATTTCTGATCTAAGAAAATATCCCATCCATCTTTTTCCAAATCTTCTTCAGATACTTTTGTCTTATCGTATACGATACCAACAGTACCCCAGAAATAAGGAATTGAATATTCATTCTTTGGATCATACGGAAGACCTTTTATCGCATCCGCCAATTCACCTAAACATTCTTTGCGAGTTTCTGGCTCTAATTTTTGAAGCATTTTTTCCTGCATCATTCTTTGAATCATATAATCACTTGGAACCAATACATCATACGCATCGCCATTGGCAACCTTAATATACATCTGCTCGTTTGAATCAAAGTTATCCATGATAACCTTAGCTCCCGTTAACTCTTCAAAACCTGAAATGATATTTTCACCTGTATATTCACCCCAGTTATATACATGTAAAGTTTGTCCTGCATAAGGCTGACTACCAGCTGATTTATTCAAGCCAAATAAAGAGGCCACTAAACCAACTACCACAACACCCGCAACAGCCCATTTCCAAGGTTTATTTTGTTTTGAAGGGCTTGTCTTTTTACGAATCATTGGCAAGACATTCACAATTGTTAGAGTGATTGTGATCAACAATACAACCAATGTACTAATCGCATTTACACCTGGATTAATACGCTTAGACATTGTATACACCATAATACTCAAGTTCTTTACACCTTGACCCGTTACGAAATAGGAAATAACAAAATCATCAAAAGACATTGTGAACGCAATCAAAGCACCCGAAACAATACCCGGCATAATTTGTGGCACAATAACTTTCACCAAAGCTTGCCAAGGCGTAGCCCCTAGATCCATTGCAGCATCGGCCAAGTTTGGATCTAATGATTTGATCTTAGGCATAATACTCAAAATAACATATGGAATACAGAAAGCAATATGTGCTAATAATAATGTCACAAATCCCTTTTCAATTTGGAAAGTAATAAATAGAAGCATCAATCCAATGGCAGTAACAATTTCAGGGTTCATGATTGGAAAATCATTGACCTGACTGACAAAAGCACGCAATACTTTCTTTGACTTTGATAAACCAATCGCCGTAATCGTACCAATGATTGTAGAAATAATTGTTGCCAATAAGGCAATAATAATTGTGACATACAAAGATTCCATCATACCGTGGTTTTTAAGCATAGCCTCATACCAACATAATGAGAACCCTGTAAAGTGTGTTAACGATTTTGAACTATTGAAGGAAAAAATAATCATGAATAATATTGGCGCATAAAAGAACACCAATAATAAAGCCATGCCTACTTTACCTAATACTCTCTTATCTTTCGACATGCCTATTTTTCCTCCTTATTACGCTCTTCCAATTTCCTTACAAGCATCATTAGAAGCATCATGATCATAGCCATGATCATTGAGATAGCTGAACCAAAGTTCCATTCTCCCACAGTAATGAATTGGTTTTCAATGACATTACCAATCAAGAAGAATTGTCCTCCACCCAATAATTTAGGAATGAAGAATGAACTTACAGCTGGCAAGAACACTAATGTGATACCTGAAACTACGCCCGGTAATGAAAGTGGGAAAATAACCTTCCAAAACGTTTGGAATTTATTGGCCCCCAAATCCTGAGCCGCCTCTAATAAAGATTTATCCATCTTCGTTAAAGCCGTGTTGATCTGCAGAATCATAAATGGCAAGAAGTTATACACCATACCAATCAATACAGCAGCTTCTGTATATAAAAGTTCTGTATGAATTCCAAACAAGCCTAAAAAGCTACTAATAATTCCATCACTTGATAAAATACCAATCCATGCATATGTTCTTACAAGCATGTTGATCCATGTAGGAAGAGTAATCGCAAGAACTAAGATTTGTTGAACTTTAGGACTATTCTTAGAAATAAAGTATGCGATTGGATATCCGATCAACAAACAAATAATGGTTGTCTTAATGGCAATCCATAAAGAACGCCATAAAATCAACAAGAAATCTTTGTCTGTAAAGAAACGAACATAGTTATCTAATGTAAGCTTAAAGTGCACAATACTGTTGCCTTGCTGAATGATTGAATAAAACGCAATCAGCAACATCGGAAGCAACAACATGATGCAAGCCCACACAATATAAGGGATTGCTAATTGTTGAAATTTTTTCATTTTCTAGAATCCCATTTTCTCCATAACATGGATATCTTCCGCAAAGAAAGTAAGTCCGACCTCTTTTCCTTCCTCTACATAATCCGTTGTATGAATCTTGAATTCACGACCCGTCGTCCAGAAAGTTACCTTATAGACACCTTCCTTAATTGTTTCAGGATCAAAATCATAATCTACATCTAGATCTACTGTTTCATTTTCGTCATCCAACTTCCAGCCCTGTGCATTTGCCCAAGTCTTCAAGTCTGTATCAATAGCCATGGATTCCTTGATTTCATCCACTGTTTTAAAGAAGTTAAATGCAGAAACGGCTTCATTGGCCTTCTTGTTTTCAACAACCCTTTGATCCACAACCCAAATCTTACGTGTAATTGAAGTTTTATTGTTTGTTGAGAAAGTAACAGTATATTCTCCTACTTCCTGTTTTAAATCTGTATCAATATCGTGAATTGAAATAAACTCATCTGTTTCAGGATTCCAAGCCTGTGCATCGGCACGCGCAATGATTTCTTTATCATCAATATCCTTCATATCTTCTAAGTCTAGATAGAAGTCGTTGGCAGAAATCTTTTCTTTTCCATCTTCACTTGTGATCGCATAGTTCTTGTTTACGTGCATATTTACCGTGACATGCGTACCAGGAACCGTTTCCACCATGATTTCATAGTGAACACCCTTAAATAATACGCTCTCAACTTCACCAGTCATCTTGCCATCTTTCACATCCACAATATCAATATCTTCTGGGCGAATTACGACATCCACTGGTTCATTTTCTTTATATCCAACATCGACACAATCAAATGTAATATCATCAAAACGTACTTTCTTATCGCAAACCATACGTGCTGGAATAATATTACTTTCCCCAATGAACTTCGCAACATATTGATTGACTGGTTCATTATAAATATCTTCTGGACTACCAACCTGCTGAATCTCGCCATCCTTCATAATAACAATCTTATCTGACATTGTTAGTGCTTCTTCCTGATCATGCGTAACGAAGATAAACGTGATTCCTACTTCTTGTTGAATCTTCTTTAATTCATACTGCATTTCTTTACGAAGCTTTAAATCCAACGCACTCAAAGGTTCATCCAACAATAATACGCTTGGCTCATTAACTAAGGCACGCGCAATCGCAACACGCTGCTGCTGACCACCAGATAGTAAAGTAACATCTTTATTTTCAAATCCTTCAAGACCAATCAACTTCAACATTTTCATGACCTTTTGATCAATAACGTCCTTACTCATCTTTTTAATTTTCAATCCAAACGCAATATTGTCATACACATTCATATGAGGGAATAGTGCATATTTTTGGAAAACCGTATTCAACTCACGCTTATAGGCTGGCACTTCACAAATATCTTCTCCATTTAAGATGACTTGTCCTTCGCTAGGCTCTAAAAAGCCCCCTAAAATACGTAATAAAGTTGTTTTTCCACAACCACTAGGCCCTAATAGTGTGACAAACTCATTTTCATATATATCTAAATCAATACCCTTTAACACAACTTGACCATCAAATTCTTTTACGATGTGGCGAAATTGAATTAATTTATTCTTTTCCTGTTCCATGTATGTTCTCTCCTTGTCAATTAAAATACAGGCGGTGTAGATACCCATAATACTTTGGCATCCACACTCGATACGTTTTCTAAATAATGCCCTTCCTTACCTGTAATATAGAAGGTTTCTTTTGATTTAACTTTTAACCTTTTATTACCAACAACTAAAACAACACTGCCCTTTAAAATATAGCCAAATTCCTCTCCCTCATGAGCCTTGACTTCCTGTGACTTTGCGCCCGGTTTTAAAGTCAATAAAAGAGGTTCCATCTGATTCTTTTGAGCATTAGGAATAATATATTCCGTAACCAAATCATCTTGTTCATTCACAAAAAAATCCTGCGTATGGAAAACAATCTGCTCTTCCTTGCTTGATTGAAAGAAATCTGCCAAATTGGTACCTAAAGCTTCCAATATATTCTCCAATGCAGAAATGTTTGGACTTGTTAAGTCGCGCTCTAACTGTGATAAAAAGCCTTTTGTTAATTCACTACGATTCGCAAGTTCTTCCAAAGTCAACCCATTCTGGGTTCGAAGCTCTTTTAGTTTTTTGCCTATTTTCATTCAATCACCCCTGCTTGTTTTTTATACTAAACTTTTTGTTTCATTAAAAGAACAAATCTATTATATAGGAAACCCTCAATTATGCAAGAAAAAAGAGCATTTTTTTCATGCTCTAAAGTTAAATTAATTTTACTGTTTCATATTTCTCAAACGATACAATACACAATTTGTCATAACCGCCAAATATAAAGCCTCACTCATACCTTGTGTCTGTAAAGTCAACGGATTATTATCACGAATCATAAAGTCCATGCTGATGTTTGTTCTTTGCGATATTTTTAAAATCTTATCCACATTGATCTGTCCCTCATCCCAATACTTAGCAGTATTTCTCGTTACTTCCATATATTTGCCAAATTGAGTTTGCGAAAGCGAAAAAACAACTTCCCGTATAAAACGCATACGATCACCCATATCATTTTTTAAATTGTATTCAAAATTCTTAAATTTCGAACTTCTTTTAATATCTGTAAATAGTTCGGGATGAATCAATTTCATAATATCTTGAACCTGATTCCATGTTAAGCCTTCTAAATTAATGGGCTGATTATACATTTGATCAAAGAAAATCGAATCAATGGACTGATGATTATAATCTGCAAGAATAAGCACAATACGCGTTTGCGTACGATCCTCGGAATGAATTTGCCTTCTAAAATTACGCAAAGACATATGGGCTGCTTTGGCAACTTCTTCCTCTGAAATATTATTATCTTCAATAAATTGCACAATTTGTTTCATAAAAAAAGCCCATCAAATCATATAAAATGATTTGTATGGGCGCTTTTCATTTGC